>OAWM01000112.1_pt1 | contig 84423 bp, 95 predicted proteins | sample 1495501 | NCBI WGS metagenome assembly OAWM01 (sample SAMEA2580210, study PRJEB22360) | human gut metagenome | biome: human gut; feature: human-associated habitat; material: faeces | place: Denmark | collected 2008/2010 | reverse complement strand
TAGATTAGCAAAGGTGTATGCATAAAGAGAAATTAACAAATGTTAATCCACCCCCCAAGAATTACAACTGAGCCATAAGCAGCATTTTTTATTAATATCTTCTTTAAGATTTTTGCTTACGAAATACTACCATACCCACAGCCAACAAAATCAAAAGAATTCCAATAACACTATTCAGGGTAAACAGTTCTTTAAAAACAAAGACACCGATCACAACGGCTGTCAGTGGTTCCATCGCACCTAAAATAGAAGTCAGTGTAGGTCCCGCATACTTAATTGCCCGTACCAAAGTTATATTGGAAATAGCCGTAGCCGGCAATGCAAGTCCTAAAATAATCAGCCATATATAACCGTCTGTCACCAGATGAAGCCCGAAAGTTGCCATAGCTCCTATCAGATAGAGAACAGCTCCCATCCCCATAACATAACATGTCAGTACAGTGGAATTGATTTGAGCGGCTCGTGTTGTTCGAACCCCAATGATGTATCCTCCGTAAGAAAAGACAGAAATACAAGCCGCCACCAATCCTACTATTGTATCACAACTTTTCGCCTCCAACTCTCCCGATGACAGTAAAGCAGCACCAAACAAAGACATTAAAACAGCAAGCATCACCAAAAGAGATTTCTTTTCATGAAAGAAAAACATCATTGCCAATGATACAGCCAACGGATACATAAAATGAATAGTCGATGCTACCCCCGTGGCTATATTCTGATAGGCAATGAGCAAACTGAATGAGGTGGTTGCCCGCAACAAACTTAATAAAAAAAGGCACTTATATACGACTCAACACCTAGCCTTGTGCCATAACTTTTAGTTATAACTTTGTTAATCTTTATGAGAGTATCATTTTCTGATACTCTCTATTTTATTTGTAAATTCAGAAATGTCTTTTCCTTCTAGTTCTAAAGTCTCTTTGACCTCTGCTAGAACTTTTGGTAAATATTCTAATGAAAGTGGATCTTTCTTCCCTAAATATTTGGCAGCATAAACAGGTAGCCAAACTCCATGTACAAACTCTATAAATATATGAAGCATTTCATTTGGATACATATTTGCAGGGAACTCATACCCATTAGGAAACTTGTGTTTATAGTTTCTTTTATTGTTCAGCATTTCAGGATATTTATCTTCTAAATAGGCGACAAAACGCCTTCCCACTGAATTATCTGGGCGAATCTCCTTATCATCAATACCTTTATTAGGTATAACATATCCATGATATTCAAATAATCGGTTTAATGTTAAATATAATTGAGATACAACAGAAAAATAAGTTATTGGTGTTCGTTTATCATTTTCTTTAAATCTAGTGAGAAAATTAGGTTCTTCTTTCCTATTAATTTTGCCATAATATCCTTTCTCCCGAATAGAAGGAATCACTTCATCAAATATCCATGATTCAAATCTTTCAGCAGATGGGAGTTTAGAACGAATAATTAAGCGGTAAACATCTCCTTCGGGTATAAAATTCATATTTACTCCACCTATGCCATTGGCATGAGCAACATAGCATTTCTCTATATTGCCTGATTTACAATGAGTTGTAACAGCTTCTGCGGGGTTTTCATATCCTAACATTTTCGCTACATCGGATGCACAAAAAAGTATTTTACCATCTTCCTTTTCGATAGTTCTCAATTCGTTAAATTGAGATTCTTCTTCCGATTCATATTTGAATATCTCAAATTGATAATTAATATTTTCCATATTTTCTTCATTTATACTTATAAATAAAAAAGCTCTTTCTAGTTGGTGTTAACTGGAAAGAGCATGTTTCTTTTTCGACTGCTAAGATAGCAATTATTTTTCAATCTTCCAATTTATTTTTGTATAAAGTGAAATAAAGAAGAAGCCTATCAGGCACATAGATACTATATCTGTTACCATAGATATAATTGGTGAAATTTTAGTGATTAGACAAATAATCGCCATGATTGCTTTTAATAGGCATCCTATAAATGCTATTAAAGATGCTGTTTTGAAATTTGTTATTCTCATTTTATTGGGTTATTAATTTACTTATAGAGTTATTTCCATTTATCAAGATTTCCTTTCTGTATTTCTTTCTCAAATAAACTATAGGCGTCCCTTGCTTTTTCAGCTGCACTCTTTTTGATTTTAAAATCAAAATATCCATCAGTAGTATAGATTCTTACAGAAGTCATCAACTTATTTTTGAATACAGATAAATCACCTAATAACAAATACCTTATTCCCCATGAATCCATACCTAGTGCTCCTACAGTTCCTTCACCATGTCCTGCTGCATAATCTGATATAGTAAAGATGTGTGTATTATCATCTTCATCAAGGAAAATAACTTTAGATTCATTTCTTTTGGCTATATATACATTTATTGACATCCATTTCATCAACATCATATCTAACCCATTCTCATGTCCAAAGCATATCCATATAGTTTTCCCTAATTGTCTCCCCATTATTAATGGTTCAGAAGATATTTTCTCATAAGACGTGTACACAACTTTGTCTTTTGTGAATTTATCAGTTTTGCTAACTTTAATACTTTGAGCTTGAATATTGATGCTAAACATCAATAATAATAGAAGTATAATATTCTGTTTCATAATCATTTCTTGTTACATTTAAATTTAGTGTATATTGTTTCATTATTTAAAGTGAACTGTAATTCACAATATTCCCACCATAATTCAGTTACATAACATTTAATGTACTCTTGTTCTCCTACATAAAAAGTTAGATTTCTTTTGGACAGGTGCCATGTACCTGATACATTTCCTAGATAGCCATTTGTCGAATATGAGCCATCAGGTCTGATTGTTAAAGTAATTTGTAAACTTGGATTTTTAGAAACTCCAACCCATTCTTCATTTTGTTTTATTTGTTGCAATTTCCATGTTCCCATCAAAGCATCTTTATAAAGATTGTCTTTTGCACAACTTGTGCATAATAGAATAGTGAATACAAAAAACGGCAAATACTTTCTCATACACTTGTGTTTTATTGGTTAATACTAAATAATAATGTTTCCATTTAGTTAGCATCACCTCACGCATATATATGAAAAAGGCGTAGAGCTAATGCCTAACGCCATCGAGGGCTACCACACCCTACTCACTTATAGGCAAAAGTCTACGCCAGTATATGGCGTATAAACGCAATACACCCATAAGTGAGTTCCAAAATAGCCTTATTGCTGTCAATGTGGTAGTTCGATGGCGATTAGGCTATAATACGTAAAAAGCGCACCATCTATTCGATGATACGCTGCAAATATAAGAATAACTTCATAAATTACAAACTGTTACTCCTTCTTCTTTTCCTCCTTGTCTTTATCTTTCTCATCTTCGACTTGATCCGGTGTTTTCCCTTCCGCAATGTGCGCCATCTTTCGGAGCAGTTCATCGAACTGTTCTTTAGGAACAGAAAAGTTAATCTCTAACCTCACTGTTTTAATGTTACTTAGGTCTATTTCTTGTTTCTTTTTCTTTCCCATAACTAAGCTGCATTACGCAAAAGTAAATTAAATCTTTGAGAATCGGTAAAATTTCGAGTATTAAATCGGAAAATATATTCGTCAATATACCTCTGCATATATTTTTTGCTTACATGATAGTATATCCCAAATATCATTCTCTTGAAATGTGACCATACATTTTCGATACCGTTCGTACTAACAACGATTATCTCACCTTCATCTGTTGCATAGGTCGTACCATAGAAATGTTTTTCATGGTCTACTGACCTTTGTACATACTTCCCATGCAGTCCACTATAATCCCAACCATCAGTATAAACAACACTACCTAATTCAACTTTTTCTTTGATAATCGGAACTATAGTTTTAGCTTGTGTATTGGGAACAACTTTGGCAATAACCTTACCACCTCTTTCAAGTATTCCGAATACAGGAACTTTATCCTTATAACTACGTCCTTGACATTTCTCTACTTTCTTATCCTTATGTCTATTTTTATTCTTCCCACCTACAAACGCTTCATCAATTTCAACCTCACCGGATAAAGTATGGCTATTCTCCATCTCCATATATTGTCTAATCTTATGGAGCATCTTCCACGCTGTTTTTTGAGTTATACCTAAATCTCTCGCTAATTGACATGATGAAACACCTCTCTTATGTGACAAGAATAACATCATAGCATAAAACCATGCTTTCATAGGCAGTTTAGTATTGGCAAATGCAGTACCAGTTTTAACATCAAAGTATCTTCCAGTATTCTTGCATTTATACTTACCATTACCACATTTATAAACCTTAGAATTGCTGTCATAAGGCGAAATGACTTCATCTCCCCATCGCATCTTCTCAAAATATCTGATGCAACTTTCTTCATCAGGAAAGTTTTCAGATAGAGTTAAAAGAGTAAAATCGGTTTTCATAACGTCAAATTTTTAGCTATCCAAATATACTAAAAATCAACGATATTAGCAAGTGAATTGCAATATATTTTCAAGGAAGTTTTTCGCAAGGATGCTAAAGAACATTCTTATACAACATATAGAGCAATGTACTGCTTATAAACTATAAGCAGTACATTTGCGGCTAGTATTAACCTTTAAAACGACAGATATGACTAAAGCTGAATTTCAAAAGCTCATTGGTAAACTAGAACATAAATCATGCCCGATATGTAATGGACATATAATTGATATAATGCGAGGTGGAGAGGATATAGCTGGTTTGGATAATCTAAATGTTACCAATTATAAGGATATTCTTATTCCAAATTCCAAATATTGGCATTTAGAGTGTAGATTCTGCGGATATGTTATGAACTTCAATATTGATAAATTACTCCGTTAATTCCTTATTTTCAAAGAAAAATTTTGTTTTTTCAGGCTCATAGAGAGGAAATTTTTCTATTGGATAATTGTAACTCCATTTAATAATAGCTACCGATTCTTTTTCCATTTCTTCCACAATCTCAATTCCTGATTTACCAAATGTTTCAACATTGTTCTTCGCAATTAGCAGCGCAATAAGTTTATTTTGCGCTGCAAACTCATTCACTAGTCTTTCCAATAATTCTTCTTTCTTTTCCATAATCTTTAATTTTTAATTGTTATTACTTTTTGTTATGACCGACTATTTAGTGTCGGGTCGTATATAAGTGCCCCCATTTTTATCAAAACCTTCACCGAAACTCACCCTGTTCTTAGCCGGCTCAAAAAACCAGGTGAAGGCATTCATCGCTTCCATAGTGACAGTTAACAGCTGTGCACGACGCTTCAGTTCATTTTGTAAACTCTGATCCCAGCGGGTATTTAACAGAAAGCGTTTGCCATCATCTTCAATTATACTTTTGCGAACAATAGTATCATAGCTGCATCCATCCTTCAGTATAATACGTTCCATGCCGAAATAAGGGTTCCCAGTATTGTATACCTCTAAATCAGTCTTCTGAATACGCTCTACTTCTTCTTCACTCAGCACATCATAAGTAGTTTTATCTTCGCTGGTACCAAACATGAGCTTACTCTCTTCATTGCAAAAAACATAGCGGAAATCATTCTCTACATCTTTGATATGAACAGATAACGGAAGATTATTTAATATATTATAGAAGAACTGCTCCTTTTTCTGCACCTCCGTATTATTCTTTCGGGTACCAACATATTTCAATACCTTCTTATTAGAATCAAATTCATAAGGAGCACCGCTTATCGTACAAAATTGCCAGGTTGAGCTATCCGGTAACATAACCCTGCTATCAAAAGAAAAAGAAAAATCTTCCCCATTGCTCATTCTTTCCATTACTTCAGTAACCTGACTACGGTCATCCGGATGCAAAGTCTCCAGATATAGTGCCATACTAACTGGCTTAGACTGATCGTATCCATTCAGCGGTTCATTATCACTATAAAATAATTTGGGCACTGCATCAAATTCCCAAAACATGATGTTGGCTGCCTTCATAGCAAGCTCCGTTTTCCGGCGACTTTGACGGAGTACCTCTTCACTTTTCACCGTTTCTGTAATATCTTCAAAGATAAAAATGTAATTAACAAACTTGCCATCATTATCATAAAGAGGATTACCATTACATTTCAAATAGCAGGTCCGGGTACGCGTAGAGAAAAAACGTTTATCGGTTCTCTGTTTATCGAAATCATACAAAAAACTCATCTGTACCGGAACACAACGACGAACTGCTTCCTTCACCACGTCAGGAACCACAGAATTTTCATTTATGTTGAGTTTATTACCAAGAAGCGTTTGCGAGTCAGCGCCAAAAATTCGGCAGAAGCTTTCATTGCATCTTACCAGAGTGCCATCGGCTGTGAAGAAACCTATTCCAACAGGAAGTGAATTAAATACAGTTAGTAATTGTTTGTGTTCCATTTCTTTATCCTTGAATAACTTAGAAATAAATATTTTATCTCCGCACTATGCAAATATATACACTTTTACGATTATAATATGATTTTATAGCGAACATATTATTGCCAGGTTATAACATACAATAAGGGGCTATCCACGATATTGTGAATAACCCCTATCTCAAATGACATCCCATATATTATCATTTTAAAAAGTACATTTTAATACTCCTCAATGACTGTATTTCCAAAAATATCCTTTTTAATAATTTTCCCATGACCGTTACCATATTCAATTATTTCGTTTCCAAAAATATCTTTTTTAATAGTTGTTCTATTCCCCTTATCATCCTCGATAATAGTATTCCCAAAGATATCTTTTGTAATCGTCTTTCTATTACCTTTGTCATCGCGAATAATAGTATTTCCCAGAATATCTTTCTCTATAGTTTTTCTATTACCCTTATCGTCCCGGATAATGGTATTTCCTAGAATATCTTCTTCAATAGTCTTCCTATTACCTTTATCATCACGAACAATGAAATTTCCTAAAATATCCTCTTCGATAGTCGTTCTATTGCCTCTATCATCACGGATAATGATGTTCCCCAAAATATCCTTTTCAATAGTCTTTCTATTGCCTTTATCATCACGAATGATGATATTCCCTAAGATATCCTTTTCAATAGTCTTTCTATTACCATTATCATCACGGATAATGATATTACCTAAAATATCCTTTTCAACAGTCTCTCTCCCTTGGTCAACTCCCGAATACTCATAATTATCTTCAACAAGATTTGCACCATAGCCCTTTATTATATAAGGAGCCAAAATAAACTGGGCAACAAACAGGATAAATAAAATCTTTTTCATGGCGTTTTTCTTTTGGTTTAGAACAAAAGTAACGCAGGAAAATCAGAATTAATAAGTGAATTCCATAATTGTCAGTAGGGAAAAACCTAAAATAAAAAGGATTAGCGCATGCAGTAACGGTATATCCATAATATACTACCTAATTGGTCCCCAGAATGGTCCCCCCAAAAAGAAATTCCTTGAAAGTACTTGACTTTCAAGGAATTCAAAGTGTTACTTGAGGTTCCTGGCGTACTATTTTCAGTACTAATAATCAGAAACTTACCTCGTAAGCGGGCTACAAACGTAACCGGAACCGAAACATTTTCTTAGTTTCTAAAGTTTCTATCTCTTGTTATTTCTCACTATTTATTTAGGGAATTTTCCCCCTTTAATAATCGTCATCCTGTTTTATTTTTGGAATCATCCAGTAATTCCAATCTTGTTCTCAAAGATGCGTTTTCTACGAGTAATCTCCTGTTTTCACATTCCAATTCCTTATTCTTATCACGCAAAAAAAAGACTAAACTGTCACTATTCAAGTTGTTAGGAATATCGGATGCTTTCGCAGGCTGATCGTCCACATACATAGTACCCTTACCAGTCATTAACCATTCGGCACTTAAGTTTGTGTAAGCACACAAGATTCGTTCTATACTATCTGAATTCATAGATGACCTATTCTTTAAAGCTTTACCTATAAGACCATTTGAAAGGCCTGCTGCGACAGTCAAGCTATTAGAATTCAATCCTTCAGTTTTCATAAAAAACTCAAGTCGGTCTATAAATGTCTCTTTAGCAATAGAACTATTCTCCATTATTTGTTTTCATTTATAGAACAATTCGCAATAAAATATTCATTTTATTAGAAATGTTCTCGTAAAACATTTGCAAATAGAGAAAAGTTCTCTATATTTGCACAGTGATTTCAAAATTATTGCAACAAATGTACAACAAAACTAGAACATCCGCAATAGCGAAAAAACGCTATTCGTTTAAAAAAGGATATCTGCAAGTCTCTTTAGAAGATAAAGACAAGCTCAAATCAGACTTGACACAGGTTTTAAATAACCCATCACGATCGTACTTCTCAAAAAAACTGAATGCCGGGATTATCGATATCTCCGTAACTCTATTCTCGGCAATTACAGAAGTCTTTAAAAAATATGATATAACAGACTGTTGGACCATTGAAGATATGTAGTTATGAACTTAAAAGTCACACTTGCAAAACGGGAAAACGAAATAGCCGAATGTGTTGCGTGGGGAGGCTCATATAAAGAGACAGCTTCACTGCTACAAATCAGCGTACGGACCGTAGACAACACCCTTCGTAAAGTCAAAGAGAAATTAGGACTAAATAAGATCAACGAAATTTCAGCATGGTGGTTTTGTACGCACCACAACATAAGCTTTGACTTATCCCCTTTTGTTAGAAGACAAGTATCGGTCATACTACTTTTCTTGTTCATCGGTGGAGAAATTACGATCATTACAGACTCAACATATACAGTACGTCGTTCTCGCAGAACACGTACTGAATATCGAGTCAGAAGACAGGAAACTTCTATTAATCAACCATATATTATTTAATCAAATTACGCACAAGGAATGCGTCCGGGATAAACCCGGTATTTTAGTTATACATTTTCTATATTCAAATGAGGAAATAGAAGTTTATCATTATTAATCATTAAAAACGTGCTTAAGGAGGCATGTAGGGTATCCAATCCCTGGTTAGGTTTGTTACACAAGATTTGCCGGGTGAAATTCCCGGCATACGGGTAATGGTGTAAGGTAGCATGACGGAGTTTTCAGCATTTCTCTGTTGGCTGGGTTCGAATCCCAAATACCCACTATTTCTATTATTAACATAAAAGTAAACGTTATGGAAAACTTTGAAGAAACAGAAAAACGTATAACTTCCGCAATGAATGAAATTTCAAATATTATTAAATCAAATAATATGAGTGCTCTTTGTTTTTTTTATAAAGAGCAAGATTCTCTCGTTGCCACTCCGGCAGTAATTACCGGTTCCCCTATCAATATCATACCAGCTATAGTACAGATCATGCAAAACTCATTTATTGCCCGTAATATCATTTTAACGGCCTGTGACTATTATAGATTCCAAGAAAAAGAGAAGATAGAAACAAAGGAGATGCCTCAATACTTAAAGGAATTTATTGAAGAGCTGTTAAATGAATTACAATAGTAAGCTATGAAAGTTGTTCACTCCCCCAGCCCATCCACTCAAAAAAGAGAAAAGATAAATCTTTTTGAGAACGATGATCCGGAAGAAGTTGCAGCTCTTTGTCAGCAATCTGTTCAGCTAGAATCAAACAAGATATTGTTAAGAATAGACGCCCGGACGCAAGTTCTCGTTGATCCCAAAGATGCAACATCTGAATATGCGGAAAAACTACGGCAACGGTATAAGTTAAGTTATCACCATAAAGCCGTAGGAGGGCGTAAAAAAAGATAATACTATGTATGTAGACATTGACAATCGTGGTTTACTCACCATTAATGATATTCATCCAAAAGACGCTCAACATCTTTTAGAAATAATTCAGCAGGCAGACGCGCAACTTTTATCCAGTCCTATTGAAGTCCTTAGAAAACAGCTTCATTTGCAACTCAAAGAACTTGTTTTCTCCGTACCAAATAAAAAACCATAGCTATGAATTTTACTGATGATGATATAAAACGCATCAAAGACGCATCAGCCAGCCACCTAATTGATGTGGTACAAGACTTCCAGAATCTTCGTAAATCTGGGACTAGTTACATATGTGACTGCCCTGTATGCAAAGCTTCGAAGAAGTTTAGCATACACCCGGTCAAAGATATTTATGGATGCTTTTCTTGCCATCAAGTCAACGGAGTTGGTGCACTTGACTATTTAATGAGAGTCGAGAAAAAAGAATTCCCAGATGCTCTCGAATATCTGGCACACAAATTCAACGTCATTCTTGATCAGCGTCCGGAACAGAAAAAAAAGCAGATCGAGAAAATGAAGAAAGGAAGTAAAAAAGCTAAAGGCAATGATGTCTGCAGCTTTTGTTCTAAAATGCTTTCTGATTCTGGATTGACTTTTGAAGATGTCACAGCCAAGATTTATAAAACCGGTGATACGAAATCAATTTTCGAGGCACGTACATTTCATCCTGGTACCATAAACGGATCCGGAGAGATTGATTCATCCGGAGATGACGTGATTATAGAATATTATGATCTCGAAGGCATGCCGGTTACCTATTCCAGGAAAGATCATCGAAAAAAAGACACAGGTGAACGGAAAGAATATTTTCGGGTACGATGGCAATTTCCAGATGCACATTTAGACAAAGAAGGGAAACCATTCAAATATAAATCACCTTCAGGAAGTGGTACGCCTATCTATATTCCAGAAAAACTGCGCCGTATGTATAAGGAGAAAGAGCAAATCCCCAGACTCTATATCCAGGAAGGAGAAAAAAAAGCAGAGAAGGCATGCAAACACGGAGTTCCCTCAATTGCTGTTTCTGGCATTCAAAATTTAGGTAGTAAAGAAAACAGCTCTCTTCCGGAAGATCTAGTAAAGATCATCACAACATGTGGTGTTAAAGAAGTTGCATTCATATTTGACTCTGATTGGGATGATATCAGCACTAATATCCGACTTAATGACCGTGTCGAAAAACGTCCTTACTGTTTTTTCTACGCTGCCAAAAACTTCAAAGAGTATATGCGTACTCTTAAGAATCGAAATATCTACGTAGAAGTTTTTGTTGGCCACATTCAGAAGAATGAAGCTGGAGACAAAGGTCTGGATGACCTGCTTTCAAATACCCTTAAAGATCATGAAGATGAATTGGCAAAGGATATCGAATTTGCGTGTAATCAAAAAAAAGGTCTTGGAAAGTATGTTGAAATGTTCAAGGTTACAACTTGGACCGATCACAAATTACAAGAGTTATGGTGTCTGCATTCTCATGAAGCTTTTGCCGAACGTCATAAGGATATTCTCAAAAACCTTCCTGAATTTGTATTCGGAAGATACCGATGGAAGTTTGATGACACAGGCAAAGTTGTCCTGGCACAACCTTTCGATGATGATGAAAAATTTTGGGAAGAAGTAGAGAAAAAAGACCGGGGAGGAGACCCGCGTATTGAATATCAATTCTGCTATGTCAATTCCCATAATTTTCTGCAAAATCGCGGTTTTGGTCGTCTTCGTCGTCTTGACAAAACCTATCAGTTTATTCACCTGGATCCACCGGTCGTCCAAGCAATCGACGCATCGGATGCACGAGACTATTTATTTCAATTTGCAAAACATTATTGTAAAAAGGAAGTAAACGAGATGCTTATCAAAGGGGTATCTCAATATGTAGGTCCGGACAAACTATCACTTCTCAATTTCATTGAACCGAATTTTATAAAGCCTAATAGAGAAAGCCAATATTTTTATTTCGATACCAAATGTTGGTACATAACCAAAGACAGTGTACAAGAAATGGGATACGAGAATATCAGCCACCATATATGGGCAGAACAACGAAAAATGATTCCCGCCAAATACTTGGGCTACCCATTAATCACTTTCAAGGTAGATCAAGAAAATCATTATACCTATTCTATCTCAAAAGATGGGGAAAAATGCCATTATCTCCTTTTTCTAAAAAATGCCAGCAATTTCTCCTGGCGGAAGTCTGAAGTAGAAAAAGATGCCGATGAAGAGAATGAGAATCGAATTCATCTTTTAAGTAAGTTATGTGCCATAGGTTATATGATAATGGAAGCTAAAGATAATAACGTTTCAAAAGCTGTTGTCGGAATGGACGGAAAACAATCCGAAGTAGGTGATTCCAATGGCCGAAGTGGTAAATCTTTAATTGGGGAACTCATGCGCTGCGCTATTCCCACAGCTTACATACCTGGAAAAAGAAGCGACCTCTTCAATGATCAATTTGTTTGGAATGATGTACTTGAAAATACTAAGCTAGTATTCATTGATGACGTACTGCAGAACTTCAATTTTGAATTTTTATTCCCCAATATTACCGGAGATTGGAGTGTTAACTATAAAGGAGGCAGAAGGATTACTATACCTTTTTCCGCATCTCCCAAAATCTACATTGCCACCAACCATGCAATTCGTGGTAGTGGCTCCAGCTTTACTGATCGACAGTGGCTCCTTGCCTTCTCCGATTATTACAACGATTCACGTAAGCCTATTGATGACTTTGGTACACTCTTTTTCTCCGAATGGGATTTCGACCAATGGAATCTCACTTGGAACTTATTGGCCAACTGCATACAGCTCTATCTTCAGTTTGGAGTCGTGCAAGCTCCAGGAGAACGACTCGAACAACGGAAGCTTCGCCAAGAAATGGGCGAAACCCTCATATCCTGGGCAGACGAATATTTCTCCTCAAATGAACATTTAAATCAGCGTCTTGTCCGGAAGGACTTATATGATGCCTTTTGTACATATGATCCTGCTCAAAGGAAATTCATATCACCGACTGCATTCAAAAAGAAGTTCATTATGTATTGTGACTGGAAAGGCTACATATTCAACCCACATAAATACGACAGTAAAACTGGCAAACCTTTCCAACTGGATAGAGATGGTCGTCCTATCATCGATGATAAAGCTGGAGGAATAGAATATTTTACTGTTGGAACAGGATCCTATACAGGAGATGGGATTCCAGAAGATGATTCTACAAATGAACAAACATTAATAGACTTTTGAGAATATGGAAAAGTTAACAATACAGCAAGTCTGCCTCAAATCAGACAAACTTAAAAAAGAAATCATAAAACGGCTAAAGTGCCAAATAAGAGACTTTGAAGTAGTACAACATGAAAGTGAGATAAGTATACACTGGTACGCTTATTATCCTGATAATCCACATATAGAAATCCCGTATGGTTGGATGATAAGCACAATTGACTGGTCAGAGAAATGGCTACACATGTATGCTTCTCACAGAGATATCTTATGAATAAAACTAATTAGATATGAATGAAACATTAGAACTGCAAATTAAGCGGTTAGAGTTTTGCCGTGACTGTATCGTACTTGATTACGATGCTGAGAAAGAAGAATACAATCGCCTTGAAAGGATGATTGAAGAATTGAAACAACTAAAATCCAAACAGTAAGGAACATTATGAAAACATTAGAAGATAAGGCGCAAGAATATTCGGTGATGTCTGGTGCTTTAGACGCTGGATATTCCACGGAAACAGAGGAAGCGTACAGACAAGGTGCACGAGAAGCACAACATTGGTTCTCCGTGAGTGAAGAACTGCCTGACACATCAGATTTTGGAGTAAGCGAAAATGTGATTCTAAAATTGTCTGTTTATAACAAGAAACATAAGAATACCTATGAATGCTGCATAGAGGCTTATTACGATAGCGACATAGAACATTGGTTCTTTATGCTTCCTGTCGACATCAAGAATCTAAAATTAGAGCCTTTAGCTTGGCGACCAATAGAAAGAAGATAACCCTTAAACCAATAAAAAAAGGAGTCGATATGCGTGAAGATATAATGTACATGATAACCTACCCAAATGGTACACTTGTGATGAATACTCAAAAATATTACCGAAGAGATTGCGTCAGGTACTGGCTGGACGGAACTAATTTGACATGGAAACAGATGTATAAGAAAGGTTTTCGCTGTAAAAAAGTGAAAGTGACATTTGAAATAATTGATTAATAACAAAATTAGATATGAATAAAGAAGAAATCATTAAGCAATGTCTATCATTGATAGACGGTTTTGATGGTAGTGATATCGAGTACCTTGAATTACTTCATGAACTGACAGATGAATGTGAGATAAGGATAGAAGGAAAAGAAATGGAATTGGGTAAAAAATAAAGATATGAATAATGAATTTATTGACGGTATTTGGTTTGCCGTTCAGCATATTGTAGTAGTCAGAGATATGCCTGTTGTCGCAGCAGGAATAATTAAGGAATCAGACCTTTCAATTGATGATTGTAAAGCTGCACAAAAAAGGAGTGGTTCTTTCGACAAGCAGATGAGAAAGTTTATTAAAACTGAATTAGAGTAAAATATGTAATAATGATACAATTATGACAAAAGAAGAGTTCTCTAAATTAGAATGGCAACAAATCAGCTATGAAGAGGCCGATGCGGGTTCATGCACTTGGGAACATCATAGATGGTACATTAAAAGGCAAATTATCCAGCCTCTAAAAAAAGGGAAACCTTTTGGCAAAAGCCGCAAAAATTATTTTTATAGAGGAGTACATATCACTTTAAAAAAGCTCTTAGAGGTCTTATGATATATAACATATTAATTAGAGTAAAACAATTTAGAAAGGAGCAAAATGAAGAATAATAAAAGGCGGGGTGTAAGCCCGCCCCGATGGTTATCTCACCACCTTCTCCACAAACTACCATGTCACATCGAGCATGTTGAGAAAGTTTTCCCACCCTACCGTTTGTTCAATTTTGGACATCAATATAACCCAACGGTAGTAAAGCTATACGAGTCCCTCTTTAAATATTTTCATACTCAAATTGGTTAATCCGCCACAACATTATGACGGCTTACAAAGATAAGAATAAATAAGAATATTATGAATAGAATACAGGAATTAGAAGCTGAAATACAGCGTATAAAGAAAGAAGAAGCAGAGAGTAAAAAAGCTAAATACCAACATTTTGTTAGTAAGTATGTGCATAGAGCACACACTTCGTATGAAAAAATTGTCGGCATAGACAGAATTGATACAGATGAATTTGGTGACGAAGTAGTGTTTGACAGCATCCATGTTTATTTCGACAACAGAGGAGATGAATACAACAATGATGCAAGTATAAATCTACAAGGCTGGGGGCAAGCTTATGCTGAAGAACTCGAAAAACAACTAATAAGCCAAGAGATTTTTAATAAGGCATTGAATGATTGTATTGATTTAATAAAAAGGAGATTAGCGTAAAACGAGAATAGATATGAAAATGCAGAGTTATAAAGATGTATTAGATGAAGTCATGCCTATCTTCCATAAGAATCCGGATCGATTTATGCGATTTTACCATGCAGTCAATAGCATTCTGGCCGCTATTCCTGAAGGTGATAGCATTCGTATTGACGAACATTGCAAGCCGGCATCACGCGATTTATTCATAAAAATAGCGACTATGTATATGATGGAAGAAATGATTCGAAAGAACAGCTTAGAGGGTTTTCTGGAGTTTTCTGATGATTATAATGCAATTCGACATGTGCCGAAAATGGTACCGGCTACAACTAAGCCTCACTTCTACTCAAATCGCAGATGAGTAGATTATCCCAATTTATTACTCTGTAAACATACAAAATTCCGCTTTAACACGCAACATTATGACGATAAAAAAAGAGAATAAAATAATGGTTATCATCGCACCGACTGCAGATGACCGAGAACAACTCATGTCGCGCCTGGCTGTTCGTTTAGGATTTGCAAAAGTACCTTCAGATGGAAAGAAGATCATACGCAAGGACATCTATTCCATTGACCTATCAACTGCATATTTCGTATTATGCAGCAATTACAACTTTCGCGGTTCTATCATCACGACACAGAGACTATATGAGCTTGCAGCAAAAGGGATTTGCGTAGTTGTAGGTGTCAAATCTCTACCTCGTGAATACGAACTGATTTCTCAAGTGTTTTATCCTGATGACTTGCGTTAACATAAGTCGAGACATTTCTGTTATATACGCGATAGTATTATTTCCCGGTGCGCTTCAGCGTACCGGGTTTTCTTTTTTCGCTCCCCTCGCCTCCCCTTCATTCTATCAAAAACGTTTTGGACAAACGTGCATGGGAAGGCGAGAAACGTTGAAAAGGGCATATATATATTATTTTTATTTTTTATTTCTTTCTTAAAAATACCCTATCTAAAAATAGTAGAAAATTTTGTGCTTTCGTGCAAGGCCTGTATTTTCGTTATTTATTACATTAATAATCAAATATTTATACGATGCACGATTTTTGTACGAAACCGTACAATCCGTACAAAAGTGCACAAAATCTTATTTTGTACGGAGCATTATAATTTCGTACTGAAAAGTACAGCATTTTGTACGGAAATAACAAGTTGATATTCAATGGATAATATGAACATTTAAGGAAGTAATGTACTATTGCACAAAAAAATAGTACGCATTCACAAAGGGGTATTTGAATTAAACACATTTTTTATTGCCAAAGAAGTATTATTCAGTTCTTTTTTGTATATTAGCTCCACACCTAAACCACTATGATTTATATGATTACTACTAAGATTGAAGTTCCCCCACATCTTAAGGAGTATCTGATCGGAAAGTTCTGTAATATGCAGGACTCTCCGATTCATTTCCCAGACAAGACTGATATCTATCACATAATCTATGATCTGCTTGAACGCCGCCCAATCAATATACCGCCTATTGATCAGGGTAATCTTGAGATTTATCTTCCAGAACGCAGTACAGGCAAAAATCCCAAGACCTACAACTATTTAGGAAAACGCTCACAAGTTATTCTTGTTAGAAAAATCGACCGGATGTTGTGGGCAGAAGTACATGATTTCCTGGACGAGCAGAAACACAGCTACGGAATTACATACATTAATGGAATACATAATTTCATGACAATGTATGGGATTGACTCCATCACGGAAGATGCGTTCAAGAAGAACTACTACCGATGGAGAGCTGATATTCGTCGGAAAGAGAAAAAAAGGGGCTATAATCGCCTAAAAAAATAACCTAGCAAGTGTAGTTAAATGTCCCTTTTTTGTTCGAAAAGTGTTCTAAAAATGTGTACTAATTGAAAATCAATAAATTATGAGAGAAATCAACAATATGGGAGGCATATTATTCGCTGATATCCTATACAAAAATGAAATATCCCTATTTGCTGTTCATCAGAATACAGCATGTATCCAGATTATAAAGGGACATGACTGGCATCGTCTCCCTACAGTGGGTATCATTGAATCTCCTACTGTTACCTCGAACGAATCAGCGGCAGGAATTACATATAAACATTCAGCAGCAATTAAACTTCCCCAAACATTGTTTGCTCCTGAAGCAGCAAATGATTTACGTAACAGAATAACAGAAGGGTGCATTTTGCGTTGTCAGGATCCTGCCGGAGACAAATATATATACGGAACCGGCACATATTTACTATTCGGAGAACTAACCAAGGTTATCGGCAAAAAAGTCACTGATTTTACAGGGTATGAACTCAAATTATCAGGGACTTCACAATATCCTCTTTTACAGTATTACAGCCTGTAATCCGTCCTTCCATAGGCTTCTCAATAAATGTATCATTGCACCAAAATAAGTGCAATGAGCCAAAAACGTATTATTCTTTCTGATTCATCACTCAACTGCTACGGCTATCGGGTTCTTACTTCCGGAATGTCAATCGAAGCATTTAAGAAGAACCCTATCATGCTATATATGCATTTCCGCGATGAAGGTTCACCCTATTGGGGGGACTACAAAGCTATCGGCCATTGGGAGGATATACAACTTAACGGTGACGAACTTTCTGCCATTCCTATTTTTGACAAAGTTGATGATTTATCAAAAGAAATTGCCGCAAAATACGAAGCAGGGACTTTCAATGCCGCAAGTGTGGGTATTAAAATCATAGCTACATCAGCAAACAAAGATGTTCTGTTACCTGGTCAAACCAGAGAAACTGTCACTGAATGCGAGTTGAGAGAAGCATCGATTGTAGATATTCCCGCCAACTCCAATGCCGTTCGTCTTTATGACCGTTCCACATCCGTTCTCCTGGCAGCGGGTATGGACACGCATATCGTGCCAGAATTATCCAATCATACATCTAAAAATAAAATGAATCTCAAAGCAACATGGCCGGCTTTTCTCTCTTTTTTCAAAATCAATAAGGAAGATGCAGAAAATACCGAGTTATCAGCAGAAAGATTGGATTCATTACATGGTGAATTCAATCGTTTGAAGAGTGAACACACTTCACTGGTAGAGGCAAAGAAAGACGTAGATGAAAAGTTTGCATCTTCTGTCACAGAAATCAAAACCCTGAAATCAAGCATAGAAAGCAAAGATCAGGAGATTTTGCAACTCAAAAATGAAAGTACCCAGAAGGATGATGAAATCACCCAACTTAAAGAACAGATAAACAACCTGAAGCAAGTTCCTGCACCCGGATCTAACGGACTCTCTCCGCAATCAGAACCAGGAGCAAGTGAAACTAAGGATGATTTATCCACCTTCTGCGAAAAAAATCCCGGAGATTATCAGGCCATCACCGAACGTCTGAAACAAGACGGTCTCCTTTAATTTTAGTAACCACACCCTTAACTATTAAAAATTATGTCTACTCCCAAATTAATAGACGTATCTAAATTAAACCAAACTCTTGTTACTTATGACAAGGGTCTTCGTGCTCTTCCTTTCGCAACTTTGCAGGAAGTAGCAGCTATACTGGGACTAAATGTCATGGATCTGCAAGGCAAACACGCATTGATCAATGAACGTCGTCGTGCCGGTGGTACCCAGTCTTACAAAATTGGTAAGGATTTCCGCCTTACTGACAAACTGCTTGGCTATGAACCTTCAGTTATCGAACCCAAAGATGTAGTCTGCATCACTAAGGAAAACTCTCAAAAGTATGATGACGGTGAACTACTGATTGTAGGAGGCGAACCGGTTAGCAACATTAACAAAAAACATCCACTGGAAACGCGTGTCGCTTTCACGTTAGTAAAATCACACATTGAAGATGTCGTATATGTACTCTATCATGCCGAACGTGACGAAGACTCTTCCTCACCGTCCGGAGCATTTGACGGTCTCTTCACTAAGATCGATATGCTGATTACCGGTGGTGATGTTAACGCAGCTCGCGGCAACTTCGCCCAATCAGGTCTTTTTGTTACCCCGACATCTGACACAGACTATGCAGCATACGAAAATCTAGTTGAATGGATTGGAGGAGCAAATACATACCTGCGTTCATCCAAGTCAGGTATTCCTCAATTACAATGTGCGGAAACAGTATTGAAAGCAGCACGTGCAGCTTTGCGCAACAAACTACGTATGCAGGAATATCCATCCATGCAACGCATGATTGAATTGCTCCGTGAAGATGCAATGTGTCCAGCATTGGAAATCGTATCTCATGAAGCACTTGGACAAGGTTCACGTCTGGTATTACAAAAGAAAGGAAATATGGACGTCGCATTCAACACACAGGCAGCAACCAAATTCTGCCAAATCCGCGATATCTACGAAGATCCGAACGAATGGCAATTCTGGTTACAAACCGGATATGACACTCGTATTCGTGACTGGCATGAAAAGGCCTTCCGCTGTAATGAGCAAAAGAATGAATCACTTGATTTGGCCGGTGATTATTGTAAAACCGGAGCTATTCAAGTGGATATTACCGGAGCCGACAACGGCACTTGGAGCATTCAAGGGAAAGCAGCCAGCCGCACTAATGGACAATGTATTTTGGGACTGGCTCCTGGCAATTATACTATTGAATTCAATGCTGTGGACGGTAAAAACAAACCGGCTAACAAACAAGTAACAGTAGTAGCGGGAGAAGTGGTAACCGCAACCGGAACCTACTCTTAATCTTCAATAACTAAAGAGTGGTCATGTTTGGCCACTCCTATTTATTTATTCTAAACTTTTATACAAATGAAAAAATACATTTATTTGATTCTCTGCGTTTTATTTGTAGCTTTGGTTATTACAGTCCCCGAACTGCATTCGCAGACGTGCCATCTCAATGGAGATACTTTAATCATGATGGCTGCCGGTCCCGCATTCGCTCCATTAAAATGGGAAGTTGGTCAAAACAACATGGGAGGTTATAAGGGAATGTTGCTTTTTGTTCCTTTTAATGCTCCTGAGACTGTTCCAACCGTACCGGATCCATCAAAAGCAACCAGTAACGAAGAATTAATAACGGCAGCCGGATCATTTACGTTTCCAGCTGAAGGAACTTACAAACAACCTATTTACCTATACAGTACCGAAGCAACCGTTGAATATAAAGCAGAACAGCAAGGAGAAGCCGACGGTATCAGCTATAAATGTACGCTCGGTTTCTTTTTCCCTGGCAATACTCCAGGAATGCACGCATTCAATGCACTAATCAAAAACACTCCAGGATATTATATCTTTGAAGATGCAGATGGCAAACAAATGATCCTGGGGCAACCCGGCTTGTATGCAACCACCGCACCATCTTTCAACGGAGGTAAAGCAAGAGCCGATCGTCGTGGTACCACTTACACAGCTACCGTAGACTCCAATTATTCAGCCATCTTCCTACAAACACCAATTGACATGGAAGTCATAGCAGGATTAAAACCCGCACCATCTCCAAGTGTATGACCAGACAAGAACAATTGACTCAATGGTTAGGCGACCGTCAGCGCAAATACGCTGACGGTATAGTTCTTTTCGAGGCACTCGCAAAGGAACCAGCCAAGAAAAGGTTCTCTGCTTATTTTGCAAAAGCTCCAGAAGCTCCACATATCTTCGATCCACATTTTACACAACTCGTCAATAGTCTCACGAAGATTGACAAGGAAATCAAATTTTCTCCTGCTATCTACCCGGCAGCAATGGAGGAAATAATCGTAGTAAAAACGATGAGTGATGACGAACGGAAAGAAGCGATCGAAAGCAAGAAACTGGAAATGATCAATCTGGAGACAGTAATCACTGATATCCAATCTCGCGTTGACGAACTAGAAAGCGACAATGAAAATCATGCGGAAGAATTAGTCTCCCTTCAGGAACAATTCGAAGAAAAAATGTCTGAACTCACAGAACTACGTAATGAGATCAACGCCTTAAGTACACCAGGCGTTAAAATCATTACCGAAGAGTCACTCAATCCATCCATTCGCAAGGCCTACAATCGTATCAAGGAGATCGCCCCATTATATGCAAGCCTGCATAATGATGTCGCAAATCCGGAACTTCCTGTAGAAGAACGACAACCGATAGCTGAAGAACTATGCAAGCTCGACGACGAACGACGCAAGCTATGGAAACAGATTGACTCCTGGGCTGAAGGAAAAGGAAATCTGCAATTAGAAGAAAAGAGACCGGAATTCAGTGAAAACAGCATTGTGCGTGGTATTGAAATAGCCCGTCAAATCAAACGTTTGAAGAACAACATATCCAACAGTAAAGCAGCTGCTGACCGTGCTCAAAAAGATGGAAAACAAACCGTTATGCAAAATGCTTTAGACCGTATTGAGAAGTATCAGACAGAACTTGCCACATTGGAGGCTGAAATAGCACTAACACAAGGTGAAAAGATTTCAGGATAACTTTCCACTTGCATTGTGTCCAGATTCTATTGAACCGTTTATGCACAAGGGAGACTGGGCAATACATGAAGTATTGCCCTCTCTTTTATCTGCGATCGGCCCAGCAAAAGTGAAGATCATGACATTCAGTATCTCTGAAGATAGCCTACGCCCTCTTTTTTTTCTCGCTGACGAAAGAAAAATAGAAAGCCTGACACTTCTACTGGATATGACAGTAAAACGTCATAAACTCGATCTATTACTGTTTGCCTCAAATATTAGTCCGTCCATCCGAATTGATTCATGTCATGCCAAACTATTATTAGTCGAGAATAGGCAACATAAATTCGGGATTGCCGGATCTGCAAACCTTAATCAAAACCACCGATGGGAAAATGGTTTCTATTTTACCTCCGGAAAACATTACGAATACTTCTCACAAATGTTTAACCAAGCGTATGAAAATGCCATTCGCTATGATATATTAGAATGATGACCTTATCCGAAGAAGTTCTGCAACAGATAAAAGAAATGTCTTCCGCCCTCTTACCACCGGGGGAAATTGCCATTTTATTGAATATCCCAGTTGACCAACGGGACTTCTTCTGTGATATTTGCAAAAATCATCATAGTTCGCCTATCTATACTGCTTATCACCAGGGAAGACTTCAGACCAAGCTCAACCTCCGGAAAACAGTCATCAAACTAGCTATCGCCGGCAGTCCTGCAGCTGAACCACTGGCCGATAAATACATGAAAGAACAAAGTATTAATGAATAATGCCAAAGAAAGATCCCACATACGAACGAATTGAACGTGCTTTATTCAAAGACAAAGATGAAGCAACAACTCTCCTTTCACCCAGAGAAATGGAGATTAAGAAACGTATGATGTTGTGCGTAAGCAAAAAAATGGAAGAGCCACTAATTCCAGATACAGAACTGGTTAACTTTCTACTACACGGCTGTGGAGGAAATACGGAACCGGTCTCCCAATCGCAAGCCTACCGTGACATAGGCATGATTAACCGCCTAGTAGGAAACATACAACTTGCAGCCAAAGCCTGGTACCGGTATATGATTGTCGAAGGTGGAAAAAAGGCTTTTAATATGGCAATGGACAAAGAAGATGCAAAGGGAGCTGCTGCTGCATTGGATAAAATAGGCAAATATACACGTTCTGACAAGGAAGATGAAAAATTCGATTACTCGCAACTGGTACCTCCATCCTTTGAACCTTCAGATGATGTCACATTACTGGAGGGGCTCGAACCGATAGAGAATCTTGAAGAAGAACGAATAAGAATGCGCAGTATGTTTAAAGGAATGTTAAACAAGAAAGCAGTGGACACTCATCCCATTGAAGAGGAGGAAGAAGAATGAACACGCAAATCTCTCCTGTTCTATCCGCCTATGAACTAAGAAGAAAGCAGAATGAAGTCGTAGACAAATTCTTTAATAGAATGCAACGACAGGCAATGGCCATCAACGCACATGACGAATATATAGTCGCATCACGTGGTACCGGTAAATCGGAAGGAATTGATGCACGCATCATCCTACGGAATGTGTGGGAAATGCCAGGTTCTTTGGGTGGACTTATCTCTCCCAGCTATGCAAAAGCTTGGGGAAATACACTGCCGGCCATTTGCAAAGCACTTGCCGAATGGGGATACATACAAGGCATTCATTATGTTGTTGGTCACAAAGCTCCGGAAAGCATGGGATTCGGCAAACCAGTACGTCCAGTATTAGCTGATGGTTGGAATAATGCTTTCCATTTTTGGAATGGTACCGTCATGGTGATTCTTTCCTTTAACCAGGGAATGTCTGCAAACTCTATGTCACTTGATTGGGTGATAGGCCCTGAAGCAAAGTTCCTCAATTACGAAAAAATAAAGAGCGAAGTAGATCCCGCCAATCGTGGTAACCGGCAATATTTTGGAGACTGTCCTCACCATCACAGCGTCAGCTACTCTACAGATATGCCTACCGCTTCAATGGGGAAATGGATCTTGGATAAGATAGATGAAATGTCGCTGACACATATCAACCTGATCCGAAACCTATATAAAAAAGTGCAGGAATATAAACGTAAGCCACTGACAGACCATGTGGTGCGCATGATTAAAGAATACCAGCATGATTTAGACTTGGCACGAAAATATCAACCACCTATTAAGCCACAACAGGGGAAGACTAAAGAATATACAGTTTTCTATGGTGAATATGACGTGTTTGATAACCTGGAAGTACTCGGAGAAGATTTCATCTGGCAAATGTATCGCAACTCTCCACCTCTTATTTGGCGTACAGCATTTATGAATGAACGTTTATTCCGGGTGCAAAACGGGTTCTATTCAGCTTTAGATGATAATATTCATTTCTACACACCCGGTGATAATGGACGGCTCCGGGATCTTGGCAGTAACTGGAGTAAATTAACAGCTTGCGGCTGTCTAGGCGACGGTGATCTTGACTTCTCTAAAGAACTGCATCTGGCATTCGACTCCAATGCCTCCATATCGACAGCTATTATCGGCCAGTTGGATAATCATACTATGCGTGTACTCAAATCTTTTTATGTCAAAACACCAAGCAAACTACAGGATCTAGTCAAAATGATAGCCGATTACTACCGACCAAAACTAAACCGTGATGTAGTGGTCTATTATGACCACACTTTTACTTGGGAATCCGGATCATCAACCGAAACTTACGCAGATATCATCGAACGTGTATTCAAAGAAAACGGATATAAAGTTACAATGGTATATGTCGGCCAAGCTCCTAAACATGAATGGAAACATCTGAATATCGACCTAACCTTGAAAGGAGATCCGCAATTCCTTTGGATCCAAATAAACCTGTATCAAAATGAGTTTTTGAAGATCGCAATGGAACAGACTGGAATTAAACAAGGAAAGAACGGATTTGAAAAAGATAAAACGCCTGAAGGAACACCCGATACTCCCGACAATCCAGACGAATACAAAACACACATTACAGATGCCTTTGATACGTTATGGCTAGGGATGAACTTCTATTTCACTATACCGGGAACAAGTACTGGTGGTATATTCTTCTTAAACAATAAATAAAAAAGGTAGGCTTGATAAGCCTACCCTTAATTGAATCATTTTATTTATTACAAATTTTGAATAATCAAATTTGCATCAATATTAAGGTCTGTATATAACTTTTTAGCCAACGACACAGAAATTTTTCTTTTTCCATTCATTATTTGACTAAATACAGACTCATTTACCCCCAATAATTCCGCTGCATCCTTACGTTTTAAATTTCGACTATAAAAATAGTCTTCCATACATTGAATAAGCGGATTTTTCACTCTCAAAGGCAGAATATTCAAATAATTATCTTCATATTCTGCGCTTAGTTTAGCAAGACGGGATATTTCACGAACATATTCATTATCTTCTCCCGGCTCCAGCAATCCTTTTTTTGTTGCTTCTTTAATTAATACATCCATACGAGAACGTATTTCATCATACTGTTCTCGTGTTGTGATACAGTTGATGTTTTTGTCTGCCATAATTATTTTTATTAAGTTGGTTAGTCCAATTCAACTAACTGCTCGGAGAGTCAAATCTCCGAGCAATCTATTTTATCATATTCCTCGTGAGTACCTACAAACCTTAGTTCCATTACTCCACCGATGAATAATACAACAGCCACAATCCTATATTTGTTCCCTCCTATATTAAACACATATCTACCATTCTTCACGTAGTCTGCCGAAGGAAATGTGGCTTTCACATCATTATGACTTTGCCAGACAGCTTCCGCCACCTTCTCAACCCAAGCATTCAACGGTTTAACCGCCTGCGAATGCTTCCTTACAAAGTCACTTAACAACAATTTATTAGATAATATCATCTCAAATCTTATTATATCGTTGCAAATATACAAATTAATTTGCAATATTGCAAATTAATTTTCAAAAAAGAATATGAATCAACATCGTAGATCTTATATAAGCCCCAAATAACAATAAACAATCATTGCACCAGCTAATACTTCCATCCCCATTCACAGTAACCAATTCGTTCCACCACTGTGGAACTTAAAGTCAACAATGGTTTCCCTTTCGTTCGACCTAGGTGGAACGAAAAGGAAACAGATATGGAACGAACTAAGATTTCTTAATGAATCGCTTTTCTATTACCATGTAATTCTTTAGCCATCTCAATTACATACCATATCAACACATAGATTATTTCAAACTCAAAAAAATCATATTCATTTTGTCTATTCAAAAAGAATCACCATCTTTGCAATGTCTTCCATTTGGTTCAGGCGAGTAGGCTCGCCATAATTGCTGCGGGCATTTTTTATGCCCATAGTATAAAATATAGTTCCGTCCCGTGTGGAGCGTTAATGCGCCCACTGCCTGAATCAGGTGGAAGACAACGGGGAGCGGAACTTTTTTATTCCCTCTCCTTCAATTAATCAACATATTGTTTCATTTTAAATTGTCTTCCAAAATGAAAAAGAAAAACCAAAGCGCAAACGGACGCTACATATCCGTAGAAAAGCTTCAGAAAGCACTTTCCAACATTGAAATTAATGAGAAAAAGAATGATTTATTTTGCTCATTAAAAAAGATTCACCATCTTTGTAGCGATCTCCATTTGAAACAGGCGAGTAGGCTCGCCAATTATTCGCTGCGGGCATTTTTTATGTCCATAGCCCATGATATAGTTCCGACCCCCGTGTGGAGCGTTAATGCGCCCACTGCCTGTTTCAGGTGGAGATCAACGGGAAAGCGGAACTTTTTTGTTCCCTTCCCGTATTTAATCAACATATTATTTCATTTTAAATGATCTCCAAAATGAAAAAGAAAAACCAAAGCGCAAACGGACGCTACATATCCGTAGAAAAGCTTCAGCAAGCTCTTTCCAACATTTGCCTTGAAGTAGCAGAAGGTAACGAACGTCTCCGAGTGAATAAATCGCACAGAGGTATTGTAATCCACGCCAATGGAGGCACAGTCAATATTACATTTAATGGAAAAGGAGGCGAGCTATGAAGGAATATGTAGAACGAATTATCCCTTCGCAATGCCGCATTATAGACAATAAGTCAGGTTTCATTCATATAGAGGGAGAATCCGCCATTTTTGATATGAACGGAGTTTACATAGGGACAGCAGAATCAACAATAGGTTCTATCAGAGAAAACTGCATAGATGCTGTAATTGAAACGCTAACCAATTACAAGAAAAAGATTATTGCTAATCAAGATAAAAAATTCTCTTGTAAAATTATTAAATTTGATTTCAACAATAAGATAAAAAAAGTGAGTCAACGATGAGCCTTTATCAACACAATATTCAAAATGCAGAAAAGAAAGCTGTATGGCTATCTGTACGTTATGCATTCAATCAATTCAAATTCAACAGCAATGAACAGAGAACAAGCTCTAAAACTCGTAACTAAGCTGCTCAATCCAAATACTCCCGCTGACGAAAGACAACGGGCGGCAGCACAACTTCAAGAACTAATCAAAATTCTATTGCCGGAATAATCATTAGTTTCTTCATTAAGAAGCACAGGTTATCACATACCTGTGCTTTTTTCTTGTCTCATGCAATTCCCACAACAAAATTCAGAAAATTCTGATTATCAAATGAAGCAGTTGAATAAAGGGGAAAAATTTCCCCTTTATCTGTCGCAAGACCACGCACCGCCCTGAAAAAAAGTTTCGACCTAAAGTTTTTCAATTTCCCTTATATGCTGCACCTTAAAAAATGTAAAGAAAATTTATTTTACCAAAATCGGCTCTCCTCCCTGTCCTTTATCGCCTGCCATACACCTGATACCTTTGCTTAAAAAGAAGGTCATGAACGATGTCATTACACAAAACCTACTCACATTCTTGCTTGGTGGTGGTCTCTTGTCATCCATCACTGGAGTTATTACGCTCAAATACACCAAGAAGCAAGCAGAAGCCAAAGCTCTTAGTTCCGTACAAGATGTATATCAGGAACTAATCGCTGACCTGCGAGCTGACAAGGAGGCTATGAAAAAAAGAGAAAATAGAAAGCGAAACAAAATGGACTTACCGTATAGAAAAGCTGGAAAGCAACCAGCTATCCCAAGATAAAAAGATAGCAGAAAACGAAAAAGAAATAGCTGATCTTAAACGATTCAAATGTGTAAACCTAACGTGTAACAACCGTAAACAATGAAACATCATGCACACACTCTCATCTATCTTGCTTGCCTTGCTATTGCCTGGCTACTGTGTAGTTGCCGTAGTACTCTTCAAAACAATCGTAGTACTCAAGAACAAAGCAATCTTTCTATCACAGATTCCGCACTGCGAATTAGAACCGAAGATACCTACTCACGATTCAACCTCAACCAAGAACAAACGGGTAAAGACTGGAAAGTTAAAGTTAACTTCGACACAACGAAATCAGCAGACCTATCTACCGGACTACCCCCAATATCGAATATCGAGATTGAAGGGAGCAAGACAACGATCAAAACTTTGCTTCAGAAAGATGACACTACACGTATATCTGATAAACAGGAAACAACGACTGACGTCACGTTTCAGCAAAACAAACAATCCGAATCCCAAAAGAATGCCAGCGGTTCTATCGCGGACGGAATTGATGATGGATTCAAGTATGGCTTAATCATTGGTATCCCAATATTACTAATCATTCTCATACTACCTTTTTATGCAAAGTATAGACAAAAGAATCCATCAAAGTAAGATATGGAAACTCATGGAGCGTAGACAAAACGGTAAGCCTATCGAATTCTCCATTGAATTCTGTAAAAAGAGCACAGGCGAACTTGTCACCTACGATCGTGCAGTATTGACCTCATTCCATAGTAGTGGAAGCACTATTAACGTATTACCTGCCGGAGAAGCTACTCCGAGAAAAATCCGCCGATGCCTTATCACCAAATTCAACAATCTCAAAGTATATTTCTAATGAAGCAACAACAACCCTCAATCAATCTTATAATGAAAGGCTATGATACTTATGCCGTCTTAAAAGGTGGAAAGAATGTTATCAAATTCAGTGATAACAGTGATATCGCCACTGATAAGAATCCTACACCTATCGAAGTAGCTCCCAAAGGAGAAAAGAATCCAATCAAATGGATACCACGCGGACGAAATAATCATATGCCTTATGACATCATGAAAAAAATCGGTACCAACGTCACCATAGGCAGCAATATCGAATTCAAGAATAAAGTTGTATTCGGTGATAGCATACTCGTCTATCGGAAATACCGGGACCCTAAAACGAGGAAAATAGTCAAAGAGGAAGTTCTTCCGTACGAGCAGCCGGAAATTTTTGAATTCCTTGAAAACAACAACTTCAATTTTGTCCGTATGGAGCTGGCAAACGATCTGGTTATATTCTATGACGGCTACCTGGAGTATATATTCAACAATGACAATAAATCCCCCAAACTCGTACAAATCAAAGCTAAGGAGTCCACTTGTTCCAGGATCAGTGAAATTGACGAAAAGACTGGTAAAAGCGAATGGCACGGTTATTCTGCAGAATGGCATACCGGTACACCAACAGATTTGATTGCCACTCCCCTGCTCGATCGGCAGACTCCACTACTCGACCTCAAAATGAGAATGGGACTTGCTCCCAATGACAAAGGAGAGAAAATTGTAGGAAAAGAACGGAGATTTATCCATAACCTCCGCATCTCTACACCCGGACGGTTTTATTATAGTCATCCATATTGGTGGAGTGTTTTTGCATCCGGCTGGTATGACTTCTCCAGTGCAATCCCTGTTTTCAAAAAATCATTGATTAAAAATCAAATGGCACTGCGGTACATTGTGTATATTCAAGAGCCTTTTTGGGAAAAGTTATTTGCATCTGAAGGCATAGTCAAAGATGACGAGAAGAAAGCACGCAAAGAAAAGTTCCTGAAGGATATGAATGATTTTCTTGCCGGTGAAGAAAATGCCGGCAAAGGCTTTGTCTCTCACTTTCGCTACGATCGTGTAAAAGGCTTTGAAGAAAAAGACATCATTATTACTCCACTCGAATCTTTCTTCAAAGGTGGTGAGTATATTGAAGACAGCGAAGAGGTCAGCAATATGATGTGTTACGGTATGGGCGTACATCCTTCGATAATCGGATCCGCACCAGGTAAGGGAAAAAGTATCAATGGTACCGAAGCACGGGAGTTATTTATCATAGAACAGGCACTCATGAAGATGTATCAGGATACAACATTGGAACCTCTCTACTTTGCAAAAGCCATGAATAACTGGCCTAAAGATATTTATTTCTCGGTGACTAATTGTCAACTTACCACGCTGGACCAAGGTACCGGAGCGACAAAGAATACAGGTTTAACCCCAGAAACAGAATAAAATGAACGCACTAATCCCCGACATCGACACCCTCAAAAAGGTAGTAAAGATCAACTCCTCACTGCCTTACGAATCAATCGAACCATACATCGAAGATGCACTGGATATATACATCAAACCGTATATCGGTAAAGCAACGATCAGTAAAGCTCATGAAGACAAAGGATCTGACTTATACAACAAACTACTGCGTGCCCTCGGCCCATTAACCCTGATGCTCGCATCTGATGAACTGGGTGTTATGTTCGGTGATGCCGGTATCACAGTAAGTAACGTGCAGGGACAGCGTTCTCCTGCCAGTGACACTAAGATCGCAGCAGCAAAAAAGAATCTCTGTTTTCGCGGAATGCAAGCACTTGACCGGCTAATATCATACCTGGAGGAAAACAAAAAGGATTATCCTGATTATGTTATCGATAATATACCCCGTTTTTGCTTCATTCGTAATGCAGCAGAGTTCCAGGATCTCGGTATGGTAGACATTGATTATTCTATCCTATCTTATCGTATCATGTTCCCTACCATTCGTCAACTTCAAGAACACAACATTCGAGAAATGATAACGGATAAAGTCTATGACATACTCAAAGAAGCTCTTTCAGAAAATACCGAAACGCCCAAACAACAAGTACTTATTGACTATATCATCCGCTACTTAGCCAATAAAACTGCCGAATTATATACCTCACAGAAAACAACCGAACAACATGTAGCCGGGAGAACGATCGAATATACTCCCACTATTCGACCAATCTATCAGGATCCGGACGCAAACGGCAATTTTTTTGCAGACCAGGCAACTTATTATTCAGGGAAAATACACACTTATCTGGCCGAAAATGCGGAAGAACTGGGAATTGAAACAACGTCACAAGCTATTGACTTCAATTCTAAAGAAAAGAAACTATTCACCTCAATATCGTAACACTATGCATACTATACAAATTAAAGATGATACATACACACTTCCAGGAAGTTGGAACGAACTCACCCCGAAACAGCTTCTTTATCTAGTCAAACTCACAAAGTCAGATATACCGGTAGAACAAGTTAAGGTATACATGATGCTTTATTGCCTGAAAGCTCATGTATGCCGGCATAAGAAAATATTTAAAGAGTATGTACGTATCAGAATTTGGCAAGAAAGTCCAACAGTCCGCTTCTATGTCCGTCGCCATAGCTATCTTCTTCATCCGGAAAAAGTATCAATGCTTGCCAACTTGTTTGACTTCCTTATTTGTTCAGAAGAAGATAGTTCATTGCCCATGCGCAAATACTATCACCTGACACCGGATCTGACAACCAACCCATATCCAACCATCCATTGCCAACTTTGGAAATTCATCGGTCCAGAAGATCAGTTGCTTGATATTACCTTTGAACAATTCATGTATCTACAGACCTATCTTGATGCAATGCATTCAGATCCAACGAAGATTGACCACCTACTAGCCTGTTTGTGGCATCGTAATAAGGTATTCGACATTAATCAATTAGACAAAGATGCAGCCATTCTTCACCATCTTCCTGAAGACAGAAAAATACTCATGTATTGGTATATTTTAGGAAGTCTGTCATGTATGGCCAATTCCTATCCGCGTATTTTTTCAGGAGAGGGAAAGGGTAGTTACGGTCGCGTATTCGACGCACAGCTCCGCCTTCTTGATTCCCTGGCACAGTCCGACATGACTAAAAAGCCGGAAATCCGAAAAGGTCTTTTACTTGATGCCCTGTATTCGATGGACGAATCGATCAGACGTAAAGAGGAAACCGAAGAAAGTCTAAGAAACAGATAAAAGTTTGTTAGTAGCAAACAAATAAACTAAGAAAAGTTTGTTACTAACAAACTTTTATCTATATTTGCAGTGTCAAACAAACGCGGGTGACGTCCGCATAAGTTCTTTTATATTATGGAACAATTGTTCAAAGCTATCCTAGAGATAGCAAATGCGAATCCTGATGGATTCACGGTTGACCTCACAACCTTAAAAAAGGTCACAAAAGGTATTTCAGTCGCCTATCTTGAGACTCAAGACAGTTTCGGAGAAGAAGGATTGAGGAGAGTTCTTAATCATGCTTTGATGCACGAAAAGAAAGTCGGTGGATGGCTTAACGAAGAAAACAATCAGTTTTATTTCGACTCCATCAAGATTTTCACCAACCTTGAAGAAGCCAAGCGATTCGGGCGTGAAAACAAACAGATTGCTATTTTCGACATTGGGCAAATGAGACTCATCAAATTGTGATCCGGAGGGGCGAAAGCCCCTCCATTACAAAGTATATTGCATTATTAAATACCCGATTATCAAATCGTAAATTGATGAATTATGAAGAATTTAGACTTACTACCTCTCTCTGCCGAGAGTAAAAAGCGAATCGACGAATTCGCAAAGCAGTATCAACGTTATGGACATATATCCATAGAAGTAGTTTCTTACTCCGATGGCCGACTAATCGTCCGTGCGGAACAAAAAGACTTGGTTAATGACAAGTTCCTTACCAAAAAGGAACTAACCGAACGTGTACGGGAAATGTTTAAGGGAGAAATCCCGGATGATTGGAAGCTGACTGTATCGGCTGTAAACTTTGACCGTAAAGATATTGATGGCATTACCGTTGACTGGGTTAAGAAGCGTATGGAAAAGCTAGGATTAAAGAGTAAGCATCTAAGCAATTATACAGGCATCGACAAATGCACTGTATCCTCTCTCTTATCCGGTGACAAGGAGTTAACTAAATGGCATAAAGTAGCCCTCTACTACTTCTTTAAGTATTATGAAGTAGCCAACTTCTAAGCATAAATAGATATTGAGATAGGAAAGCGGAGTTTTTTACTCCGCTTTCTTTTGCTAAATATGAAAAAGTTTGTACCTTAGCCCTTGCCAAATAATTATATAAAAATATGAATCCCTTTTCATCGTGTAATCTGTAAAATCAGATTAAGGTCTCTATATAAACCTTTTGGCGCACGATGATAAGGGATTCGCCCGTTTTATTATGATAGATATAGACTTTAGTACTGATTTTCCGTCAGAGAACACTCCCGAAGACACTTTTTACGGAAGTTCGAGTAGTTCGACAGATGATCCAGCTTCATTGCCGGACATCACTAGCGACACACCACTTCTAACTAATGGTATGGATATAGGTGACCTAATTAATAAATAGCAAATGCTATTAAAAAGGAAGTGACAGCCACAAAAGAGCCGAATATCAGAAATGCAAGAGAGCGTTTAGTATATTCGACTCTTTTTTTATTCATTGCATCCTGTTCGTTTATCTTCTGTTGAAGTACAACCAATTCATCACTAACCACTTGTTTCTTTTGATCAGTATCTTTCCCCTTAAAATAGGCTATATATTGTGGTATCGTAAACTTATCCGGGTCTTTTCCCGGTGAGAAAAAAGAATGCGGTTTAATGACTTTATAAATATACCCTATAGAAATAGAAGTGAAAACAACAATAGATAAACATCCGGCTGTCAAAGCTGCATCATCGTTTACATTTAAGTGCGTGAGAATATACCCTACGGAAGCTGTCAAGATAGCGAAATAGGTAGCAAACAATGTATATCCCCTCTCTGTAATAAGCGATTCCACACGAACAAGGTCATTATGTCGTGTCGTTGCCTGTTCATAGTACCATTCTATAAGAGATAAATCTATTACTTCTAATTGTTCTGCAGTGAGTCTTTCCATTGTCTATCAAATTTTGAGCTAAAATACATTTTTCTATTGGCATTACAAATATATTACCATTATCTTTGTTGCCGTAACAAATAAAACTATAACCTATGAAATGCAAACTTGAAAAATTAGAAATCCCAGCAGAACAGCCTTTCAAAAATTGTAAACTGGATCGGGAGAAGTATGCTGATGTCCTTAAAGCGATTATCACTACATATAATAAAGGGTTCGTATTGGCTATAAATGGTAAATGGGGAACTGGAAAAACCACATTTGTAGAAATGTGGAAAGCATATCTTAAATTAGATCATTTCCACACATTGTATTTTAATGCCTGGGAAAATGATTTCATTTCAGATCCTCTTATTGGATTACTTGGGGAATTAAAAAAAATGAGTCCTCAAAAAAAAGCAGAAGAAGCATTAGAATCAGTTATAAATACAGCAGGAAAAATCGTATTGAAAGCAGCTCCCGCAATGTTCAAAGGAGTAGTAAAGAGATATGCAGGTGAAGAAATAGTTGATATACTTTGCGATGGAATTGAAGAAGGAACTTCAATGTTGAAAAAAGCAATAGAAAACTATGAAAACCAGAAGCGTAGTTTAAGCGATTTTCGGAAGGAACTCGAAAACTATGTCAATGAAGTCTGCGAAAAGAAACCATTGATATTTATCATAGATGAACTTGATCGATGTAATCCACATTATGCAGTAAAAACTTTAGAACGGATCAAACATCTTTTCAACATACCTAATATAGTATTTGTCTTATCCATAGATAAGGAACAACTAAGTAACTCTATACGTGGATATTACGGGAGTGATCTCATAGATGCAAATGAATATCTGAAGAGATTTATTGATATTGAATACGCTTTACCTGATCCCAATGTACAAAATTTCTGTAAATATCTATTTGATTATTATGATTTCAATACTACCTTATACCACAATGAAGATCAAATGATTTATCATGAAACAAGTGCTATTGACAATTTATTACTGACTGCAACATCCATTTTCAAATACAAAAAATTAACTCTTAGACAAATTGAGAAAATTTTCACCAACATCCGTTTATCTTTAGCAATGTTCAAAAACAAGGATAAGATACCTACTAATTTATTATGTCTGCTAACTTATCTACGGATTTGTGAATTAGATATCTATGAAAAAATAACCCACAAAGAGTATAAAGTACAAGAACTTATAACTGAAATTGAGACGATTTTTCCTCAATCAATATTTGACCTTAGCACAAAGAAAAATAAAATAATGAATCGATCTTTTTATTTTACAATAGCACTTTTATTGGATAGTTATAGGACAACTGAATTCGGAAAAGAAGGTAGTCTATTAACCAGCCAAAATGAAAATGCAAGATTGTTTTCCACTGTAAAATTCATCTTTGAGCCCCAATTAGTCGATGCTATAAAATGGACTGAATCAAAACAGTATATCTTACCCTTAGATTCAATTACGACTAAGATTAATCTGTTTGAAAATCTTCAAACCTAATAACTATTTTAAAAATAAAATATCATACAAACAAATACCTTATCTTTGTCAATAGTAACAAATAAAGCCACACATGGAAACAAAAAAATTAACAGCTGCCGAAAGCACTCTAGCAGCTATGTCAAAAACAGTGCTAGTGTTAGGTATCATAGGTTCAATCGTAGTTTTCTTCTCGTCATGTATTGCGTGGGAATATTCCAGATACTCCGGAGGTATAGTTGGAGCAGATGGAATCAATTGGTTAGGATTCCCAGCCCTTATCTATTGTGTCATGGGTACCTTGATTGGATGGTCTGTGCTTACTATTCTCGTTGAAATCGCAATCAATACCCGGACAAACAATTCTCAATCTAATTGGAAAAAAGACTTTGCTGTAATGGTAGCTGCCGGAGAAAAAAAGAAAGCTAAAGAAATTCTTTATCGTGGAATCATGGAATCAGAAGAATTTAAGCAGGTGCTAACCGGTGGAAATGAAAATTACCACAAAGAGTGTATAGACGCTTTAAATAAGAAATACAGTGATTACCTTAAGGCTATCAATGAAGACGTATTCATAAATGTGGATGAGAACAAAATATATAAAGCATTTAAATAAAAATCTTAATATACTATGGAAACATATGATTTTATAGCTATTGATTTTGAAACGGCTAATGAACAACGAGATAGCGCATGCCAAATAGGAATTACTACTGTAAAAAACAATCAGATACATGAAGTAAAATCATGGTTAATCAATCCTGTACAATCATTCAACTATTTCAATACAATGATACACGGAATAACAGAAGAAATGGTACAAGATCAACCTACATTTAAAGACATATGGCCTGAAATTGCTCCTTATTTTGGAAATGACGAAGAAGGTAGTATCATCGTTGCTCATAATGCTACCTTTGATATAAACGTTCTTCTATGTATGCTGGAACGATACAAAATAAACATTCCTAAGGGGATATTTCTTTGTAGCCTAGCAATAGCCAGAAGAACCTGGATACAACCGTCTTATAGCCTTTCTTCTTTATGCCAAGCTTTTAATATCCAACCGGGAAAACATGATGCAGGAGAAGATTCCAGAGCCTGTGCAGAAATTACTCTGTTAGCAGCTAAAGAAAAAGGAATAGACTTAAGTAAACAAATTGAATCCGAAGAAGACTTTAACAATATAGAAAATAAATTCCAAGTTCATCTTGGAATATTTAATGAGAAAGGTTATATTCCTTGTACATGCAAACAAAAACAAAAAGCAAATCAAATAAGAGCAATCAAAGGAGATGAGACAAAAAACAATCCTGACTCCATTTTCTACCAAAAATATGTAGTATTTACTGGAACATTATCTTCAATGAAAAGAATCGAGGCCCAACAAATAATTGCTGATATAGGAGGTATAAACCAAAGTGGTGTGAATCGAGATACTAACTTTTTAATTGTTGGACAACAAGATTTCCGAGTTGTTGGAGAAGATGGCATGAGTAGCAAGCAAGAAAAGGCTATTAAAATGATAGAAAAAGGGGCTGAACTTGAAATCTTGTCAGAAGATGATTTTCTACACTCCATATAATAGAAAAAAAATCCTATTCATTTGGCACTATCAGATATTATCCTCATATTTGTAGTGCCAAATCAAATGATAGATAATCTATCCCGATGAGCAACGGTTAGATGCTCAATACGAAATTGGGCTTTTTTATGTCCATCAGTTTGCTTCCGATATTAATATTGTTTGCAAATTCATATACGAAATAGTAGAAGTTTATTTATAAACGAATACGGCTGTCTTTCTTCTCGTTGTATTACAGCTCTTCGGGGTTATACTACATTTGGTTTGGCGACTACGGGAAATTGGCAGCCGTTCGTGTACCGTCTAGGTACACGAAAACTTGCCAATAACAGCCAAACCAAATGTAGTATATGAAACAAGTAACCCAGGGCACGAACTACGTGCCCTCATTCCGCACAGGAACAGACGTAAACACGCTCCAACAGCGTTACTTCCGTGAATTGAAAAAAGAATGCGCTATCAACTCTGCATCGGACGCCTATTACGTCTCTGCAATAGCCTGCTTCTGCCTGACCTTTATCTTTCCCCCTGCTGTAATTGGCGCAGTTCTCTGTGTCTACCGAGCAAAGAAGTGTCAGAAAGGAGGTGAAAAATGATGTTCTTTATCCATCATGTACAGACCTATCAGAAAGTCAATCGTAAGGGTCAGGAAATGTGTGAATTTGCCCAAGCATACGACCGTATTCTAGTACAAGATGAATGTGCTATGGATTCCCTAAAATGCGAATTCGAAGAAGTTGTCAAGGAACTGAATGAGAAATATCCTAATCAAAAAAAACTCAAATTCAATGGGCATAATGGAGACTCCTCCGGTGGACAATGGAGTATAAAACTAGGAGACGATGATAGCAATCCTGTATGTTATATCTCATACAGTAAAGTACGCGGTCATTATTCTTTTGGAGAAGGATCTCACCTACTGGAGCAGAAAGGAGATCAGCCATGACACCAACAGAAATCAATGGCATCATCCTCACCGATGATTGTATCTCATCAATCAAAACTATCCAAGAAGGAGAACACTCTTGGATGGAAGCAACACTGGAAAAAGCAATTGACCTGGCTCTTGATATCGACTCTCCAGATATTGATTCTGTTAATCGACTAACACTTATTTCTGAAATCAGAATAATAAAAAAGCATATTCAATCAATAAGCAGTATTCAACACCCTAAAAAATAACATTATGAATAGACATGAAGCCTTACAGTTAGTAAACAAGTTACTGGATCCGGAAACACCAATGAACGAAAAGCAGCGTGCAGCCGCACAACTTTCTGAATTAATTCGTATATTGCTTCCAGAATCAGACGAAGAACAAAAATGATCTTAACGATAATAACTATATCCGGAATAGTACTTCTGTGCCTGGCATTCTTTAAAGCCTCGCGCTCAATCCTTGCAAAAGTATTTTGGCTTCTGCTCATGCTTACTTTGTTAGCACTATTCCTGTTCTTATAACCTATCGTTTTGTCCTTTATAGCCCGCCCGCAGCGGGCTATTTTTGTCTCCATAACCTAAACATTATACAGTTATGGAGTATGACCATTTCGCTTATGGTGAAGCCTTAGCTTCGGCACTCAAAGCCATTTCACACACATCTCAAAAGAAAAGGTTCTTCACAGCATTCGGACTGGAGGACCTGATCAGCCTCGATGACAGTTTATCCTCCATCAATGGAACCATCCTTATCGCCGTTGATGGTTGCGAGTCCGAATCCGAAGACAACGAAGCTGATTCACTCAATGACAAACAAGTCTACTCATTCATCGTGGCCAGAAACACAATTTCCGGAAATCCGGAAACGATTAATCAGGCAGCCAAACAATGCAAGAGTATATGTAAACAGATCCGGAATAAATTGCTGAAAGACATTAAATATGTAGACCGCAATACTCAAATTAACGGTATCGGCCCGATCGGTGATAACTTCTATGGCACCGTGCTTACCTTCTTTGTTAATGTTCCGGAAGAATTCATCGTCGATCCAAACTACTTTTTGTAATGGGATTCTATAAACGAATGTCAGACAAGCAGTCGGAAATAAAACGCTATAATGCAGCCCGACGAAAAGCGGATAAGTTATCTTCTACTCCGACTTCCCGGCTAATCCGAATGGAAACCATCTCGGAGATAGAACGCTATAACATCGCCCAGGATGCCGACCGACTCACCGCATTCAATAAAGAGGTAGAACAATGGCAGGATGCTGTCAGTAAACAACTCAAAGCCACCATTTCATCCCGTAGTTTACGTATTGCTCGTGAACTACAACCTAAAGCCTATACTGACAAATACGGATTAATCAACCGACTTGGTTTCTCTTTTCCTCGTCATGGTGTCTATATCCACAAAGGCGCCGGACGCGGGCAAGGTGGTCTTATCGGAAGTAAATGGAGCTATCTGAAGAGAATCAACGGAATGGAAATCAATACGAGTATCATCCGACATACTAATCCCGCATCACTTGGCAAACAGAATGAAGGTAACCGGCAGGCTTACCATTGGTTCGATCCGGTCATCAAAAACCGTCTTCCGGAACTTGCCGATATCTGTATGCGCTATTTTGACACTATGCTTATCGACGCAACCAAAATATACATTGAAAAGTAAAGCCATATGAACGACCTAAACCGAAGTATTAAAATATTTATTGATGGAACTGAAGCATCAGCCGGCGTCAAGAAGATAGAAGATGCCATCTCCCAGCTAGAGAATAAAATATCTTCTCTTGATAAATCAGAATCAGGATATGCCAGAAAATCCAAAACTCTGCAAAAAGAACTGGAGAATAAGTATAAAACTCTCAATACTTATAAGCAAAAAGTAGCCGAGACCGACCGAATCCTGAAAAACCTCTCCGGAGCAACCTATGACGAACTATTATCTGTCAGCCAAAAAGTCCGTAAAGAACTCCGTGCAGCCATACCCGGTACTGAACAATACAATGCAGCCCTGGAGCAAAATAGGCGCGTCGCTGAAGCAGTAGCCAGGGCACAAAAAAATATGCGTGTAGAAGTTGGTTGTCAAGCTAGTCCAATAGGGAAAGCCGTGGAACTGTTTAATAAATATGCTGCAGTTGTCACCACCGTCATAGCAGCTGTGACAGGCTTAACACTAAAGCTGAACCAACTTCGTGAAAAACGCAATGAACGTGAAGATGCCAAAGCCGATGTCGAAGCATTAACAGGACTTTCCAAAGACGACATTAATTGGCTGGAACAAGAAGCAATCCGGCTTTCCACTACAATTAGTGATTCCGGTATCCGGATCCGACAATCAGCAACCGAAATTCTTGATGCTTATAAATTGGTCGGTTCTGCTAAACCGGAGTTACTATCTAACAAAGAAGCACTGGCCGCAGTAACCGAACAAACACTCATCTTAGCATCTGCTTCAGGAATGACATTGAAAGATGCTGTTGATGCTGTAACTCTTTCACTCAATCAATACGGAGATGGTGCTGATCAGGCAGCCCGTTATGCGAATGTCATGGCAGCCGGTTCTAAATACGGAGCTGCTGCTGTTGAATCAGTAACTACCGCAGTAAAAAAATCTGGAGTGGCAGCCAATGACGCAGGTATTCCTATTGAACAATTAGTTGGTACTATCGAAACCTTAGCCGAAAAAGGCATAAAAGACGAAGTTGCAGGTACCGGACTAAAAACCTTTTTCAATCGCTTACAGAAAGGAGCAGATGACACTAATCCTAAAATAGTCGGTCTTGAAACAGCTTTGGAAAATCTCCAAAAGAAACAACTTAGTGTTAACGATCGAATCAAAATGTTTGGAGAGGAAGCTTTTAGCGTTGCTACCGTTTTAACTAACGAAGCAGAAAAAGTGAAATACTACACCGAAGCAGTCACTGGAACTAATGTCGCTCTAGAGCAAGCAGCCACCAAATCAGATACGGCAGCCGCCAAACTCGCTCAAGCCAAAAACAAAATGAATGAGATGGGAATGGAGCTGATGGAAAAACTTAATCCTTCAATCATCAGCGTAATAAACGGTACAGTAAACTGGACCAGAAAAATTATAGACCTGATTGGGTTCATGGTCAAACATTCGGGTATCATTATCACTCTAACTACAACAATAGGAGCGTACCTGTTAACCATAAAAGCGATAACCATATGGGAAACAAAATTGAAAGATGCTAAAATTGCAAGCATTTTAGCTGATAAATTGTGGGAAACACGTTTATTAGCGTCAATCGCAATAGAAAAAGCAGGAATAGCAGTAAAAGCACTCCTAACTGGTAACACCGTAGCCTTGAATACTGCGATGAAATCATTATGGAAAACAATCGGATTAAATCCTCTAGCTGGTACTATAGCTTTATTAGCTGGTTTGGCAGTTGGGATATACCATGTCGTTACAGCCCGTAAAACCCTCTCCACTGCACAAGAAGCCGCTAATAAGATTAGTCTAGAGGCATCTAAAAACACATCCGAAGAAACAAATCATCTTAAATCTTTAAAGGAAATTCTTTTTGATTCAAAAAAAAGCTATGGTGAAAGACAATGGGCATTAGAAGAAATTCAAAAAATAGTACCCGATTACCATGCCTCATTAACTAAAGAAGGAGAGTTAATCAATAACAATACCGGTGCTCTGGATGGATATGTAGAAAAATTACTTATCACAGCTAAACAACAAGCTGCAAACGCTAAATTACAAGAAGCTCTAAACGAACGTACAGAATGGTTCAGTAAGCAAAGTAGTTCAGAAGCCATGAAATTTAAGAGTATTGAATGGGATATTAATGATCCCATAAATTCAAACAAATCTTTGGAGGAAATAGCAGCCTCTAATGGAGTTTCTCCCACAGCATATCGTGCTTGGGCTTCCAAGAAAAGCCAGTTGGATGAGAATGTCAAACTGTATGAGGATATGATGCGAGGATATACAGAGGAAATTGCCAAAGTGAATTCTAAATATCAAAACAGTAACAATGATAATGATGGTAATGGTGATGGCAATGGTGATAGTGATGAAGAAAAAATAAAAAAGAGGCTTGAGAAAGAAAAAAAACTATATAACCAAAAACAAGCCTTCCTGAAAGAAATGTATCTGGAAGGGGGGGATGACACTCTCCAAACAGAAAAGCAGTTGAGCGAAGAAATGGAATGTCTCCAAATGGAATACTTGGAGCGTTCTTTGAAAATTGTCGGTGAGAAGTCAAAAGAAGGCATTAATATCCAAAATCAAATCAATGACCTGAAAATTAAACAACAAAAAGAACACAATCAGGAGCTTATTAATGAATTAATTAATCAAGAGACAACTCAATATGAAAAGCAACAACAGGATTTAAAAGAACTGTATGCCTCCGGCAAAGATGAGAATCTAAGCTCCGAAACAGCCTATAATGATGCTATGGAACAACTTACCATCATGCATCTTGAACGAATGCTTTCCATTGCCGGTTTAAACGCCGAACAACGAAAACAAGTTGAGAAACAACTTCTTGATTTCAAAATAAAATGCATGAAGGAAGAACAGGCCGCCCATGCCAAAGCAAAAGATGCTGAACAAAAAAAGACGGCAGCACAAACCCAAAAAGAACGACAACAATATAAGGAACGACTACGCACATTTCAACAATATGGTTCTGAACTTGGCTCTGCGTTAGGCAACATCATCGCAGGACAAGAAAATGCAATGCAAGGTTTCGCAGATGTCATGATCGATATTATATTCGATGTTCTTGCCCAAATGATAAATGCAAAAATAATTGAACTAACAGCAGTAGGAACTGAAAATGTTGCAAAAGCAACAGCCAATGAAATAGGAAGTAAAGGTTTCTTAGGCATTGGAACAGGAGCCATCCTTGGGGGAATCATAATGGCTGCAATTGCAACTGCAAAAAGTGCTCTGAAAGGAATGGTTAGCGGCAAACACTCGTCCGGAACTTCCGACTCCGACACGTCTTCGACCGACGCTCCCAAACGAGCAACCGTCAGCGTATCCCAATGGGCATCCGGCCGGTATGATGTCATCGGGAAAGATGACGGCAAGAACTATCAGGACATACCTTATATTGGGGCTGCACAAACCGGAATCGTCCGACACACTTCTCTAGTTTCAGAGAATGGTGCAGAATTAATCATTAACGCCGAGGACTTATCCCGGTTACAAAAACATATAAATTATCCTTTGGTACTAAATGCGATTGAAGATGCCCGTAAAGGTCATGTGCCCCAACGAGCTTCGGGTAATTACGCAGCAATAGATACTCCTGTCCGAAATAACCAGGAAATCCATGAAACTGATACATCAGCAACCGAACTAGATAAACTCATAAAAGAAATCGGAATGCTGATTAATACCCTCAAAAATCTAAAAGCATACGTATCCCTACGAGATATACGAAATGCTGAAGAACTAGATGAAAAATCCAAGAAACCATTTACCCGATCAACCAAATAAGAATTATTATGGCACTAAGAATATCAAATACATCCGGTACTTTTGATCTGCCGAAAGACTTCAGTACAGAAATAGAAGACAGCTCTCCTATCTACAACGAACGGGGATCACAATCTATTGCCGCTACCATACCTGGTACCAGAAATAATCTACGTCTCAACAATTACATTAACAGAACTGATATTGACAGCGCCCCTATTGCTGATGAACGCGTGACCATCAGTGACGGAGTTTACCATCGAGTGGGTAAAATGAATACGACAAAAGCTTCAGAGAATGACGGAATAACTTTTAATGTAGGCTTTGGAGAATCTGAATTATATAGTATATGGGAAGATGTTTCTTTGCAGTCCATCAACCTTCCTGTTCTTCGCCTTGGAGGAGTATCAGAATTAATACCTTATATTATAGAGAATAGTCAAAAGAATGATTCTCCTTTCTGTCTGTTTCCTGTGGCTGTATCTTGCAATCGTAAGAAAGATAATGATACAGTTACGGATTATGCAGAATATATAAATAATTATCGTGATGGATATTGGTGGAAAGCACGGACGGAAACTTTTTTCATCAATGGAGAACCCGTGGAAGTATCGCTTCCTGAAGGATATGGAATAGTTCCATTTATAAAAGTCAGCTATATATTAGAAGCTATATTCTCAACCTACGGATATACTGTCACGGAGAACCCATTTACTAACCACCACCAGCTCGGTCAATTGGTTGTTCTTAATAATGCAGCCGATTGCTGTGTAAAAGGAGAACTAAAATATGCTGATCTCATGCCTGACTGCACAATCAATGAATTCATGCAAGCCTTATGGTGCCGTTTTGGATTACTTTACTTTGTAGATGGAAATACCCGTAAGGTCAGACTTAAATTCATTCGTGATATCCTTAATTCCAAAACTACTTCTGATTGGACGCTACAAAAAGCGTCCAAACCAACTATCAATTTTGAAGCCCCACAGCAATTAAAATTATCAGCTGCAACAAACGTACGGGGGGAAGATCCAAAATGGACGGCAGCTCCTGCCGCTGATTCACTGGATAAATTCTTAAAGCCATATCACTATATTGTCACGACTAAAGCAAATGGATACCTAACCTATTCTACAGAGAGCGGATTATATTATAAAACAGATAACATAACCGGACGTTCAGAATTAGTGTCAACGGATTTCTTCCCCTGGGATCGTGGAGCTGATATGGCATATAAAGAGATTACCTCTATTGATGAATTTTTGCCTTCCGCAACGGAACGTTTTAAAGGAGACGTATATAAATATATACGAGTTCCTTACTATCTCTTCGGTAAAGTACATCGATACACCACAATTTCTAGTTCCGATGTTGAATTATCAGAAAACTTAAACTACCAAACCCCTTTGGCATTTTGCTTTTCTTTCTTCGATACAAGAGATCGAGTTACTTATGGTTCACAAATTTGTCTGGATATTTTCGGAGAACCGGTATTAAACAAACAAAATGGAAAAGCCTGCGAAATTTCTCTTTTATTTGTTGGCAAATATGGACTGTTCAATCATTTCTGGAAGGAATATGACGCTATTCTTCGCCACGCCAATCATCTCATAGAAACGGATATGCATCTATCGGCTCAACAATGTATGAATCCAGATTTCTCCTCTCCTATTTTACTTGATGGTCAACGAATGTTGCCTGATACCATACGTTATACGTTACCCAAAAGTTCTTCATTCCCGGCAACAGTCAAATTGCGTACAACCAAATTACTCAAACCATATAATCTGGAAGAAGAACAAACCGTCCCCATCGTCGATCAAAAATATAAGTGGGCGTTATTTGATAACAAGAATTCAGTCGTAGAAGCTGCCGTAAAACTACAAAAAGATGCCTGGAGAGACGAAGCGAATAGAGATGGGAATAGCTTATATGACCTACAATATAAGAATGTTTCTACTGATACAGTGGATATTAAAGTCCCTCTTTCAGTACCTACTGAAGAAGATTACAATAATAAAAAGGAGTATTTTATAAGGAAAGTCAATTATAGTTTCGATCTATATTACCGGATTAGGTATTACCTCGGTACAACGCCCGATGGACACCTCCATTATGAGATTAGTAATTCGAGAGGAGGAGTACATTATGACCTGCAATATGACCAATCATTGCGTGCAGAGTTATTATAAAATGTCCTTTATATCCCGCAATATAACATACAATTTTGCAATATGAATACATCAGAAACAGTAATATCAACTATTCAATCAAATGATATTGAAAAGATGCTCATCACTTATCAGAAATATATGAAAAATGCATCTATTACGTTTGATGACCTCTTTCTTTTTCTCTCTCACCCCACCGCTGATAGAGAAGAATTCCTGCATGACTATTGTACCTGTAATTATCTGGTACAAGAACAAATTATCTCACCTAATTATCTAGTAAAATGAGTCTGACTGCAAACATATCGCCCGCCAATATGGCATTGACCGGCAATCCAATCAAGTTGTCGATCAACAGCAGTTCTCTGGCAACTTATACCATTTTAGTAGGAGAACAAACAATATTCACCGGCAGCGGAGAAGGCAACTTCTTTGTTTTTATTCAGGATATACTTGCTGATATAGTACAACCGGCCCAATTATATAATGAATCGGAAGAAGTTCTGCTACAGGCAGAAGGTTGTTCTCGTAATGTTACTATCAATGTTTCCAATAGTGAAAAAAATAATCTAACGATCTCACTGAAAGTATTTATTGGCGGAGTAAGCAAAAGAATGTTACGTCATCTCAATGATGAAAATAAAAATGTGTTTATCTGGAAATTGATGAATCCGGACGGTAATTTCTTCCAAACAACCCGTACTTCCGAAAGACTTATTAGAATCCGGGAAACGGAACTACTTCCGCTCTCCTTCATCTATCCTGATGGTGGTATACTAAGAGTAATTGCAAACGGAATGGAGACCGCCCTAATCGGAGTAGCCGGACAACCGGTTGCACTCAACTTATATCGTCTTCGGAAGCAACTTTTCGATACTCACCATATTCTTGCCTCCATATTTGATATCTATGTAGGAGAAACTAAATCCTGCACGATCGTAATTACTCCCGGAACAATAAGTAGAGAAAGGTATCTCTTACAATTTCTTAATTCATACGGTTCTTATGAGCTGATCGAAATTACCGGCATTGGAAGTATTAAGCGTGAAGCAGAAAAAGAAAATGCATTCAATAAGTATGATGAAGTCATAGATGATTATGTTGAATCCTGGGAAAGGTTATCCGGACGCGAATCTATGACTGTAGAATCCGGATATCGTACAAATGACGAACTGATACATTTGATTGATCTGTTATCTTCTGACGACATAAAACTCCTTGGACTGGACGGACGAAATATCAGAGTAAATGTCACAGCGGAAAATCTTACCAGAGCATCCCGTGCAACCGTTCCGGAGAGTATAAAGTTATCTCTACGTTTTGCGGATTCAGAGCAACGTTATACAGGTTCATTTAATGATGATGATTTAGGGTCGCCACGAATACATACCGAACAATTCACTAAACAATTCAATTGATATGTCAACACAACAGGATCTCATAGATCAACTGATAGACTACATTGACAAGGCTATTTTGAAGAACAGTGTCTCCAACCGACATGTCGCAACAGTACTATCTTTCCTAAATGAAAAACTGAAAGATTTTGCTGAAGGAGATACTTTTTTGCGTCGTAAGCAACCAGACAGCACCCTCTTCTTATTGCAGTTACTAGGAGGACTTGAAGTTGAGAAAGGAGTAAAAGCTGATAATATAGAGGTGCTAAATGAACTTCTTGCCAATACCGCCTCTTTCACTGGAAACATTTCTACTTCAGGAGATATTTCTTCTTCAGACTATGCCTGCAAAATGTTGGGATGGTTAATATCGGCTATCGGAGATGCAGAGTTTAACTCTGTACACATACGCGGATTCTTGGAATCAGATGAATTTAGATATAATCGTATCTCGGTAGTTAGTGGAGAAACTTGGAATGCACCTGGCGGGGGCATCATAGAGGAAGTGGATCCACTGGAGAGAATTATCTATTTGAAATTAGAGCCCGGAGAACTTGCAGAAATAGAGATTGATGACATCTGCAAAGGAAAATTCAATGATTCGGTCACTGGTTTTCATACCTCTTATTTCCGAATTTCTGAAAAAATTGATGAAAAGACTTTTAAATACATACTTCGTAGCGGAACTATACTTCCACCACAAAAGACCATGCACTTCGTTTCGTATGGTAACTTCACAAACAAAGAGCGACAAAGATCGAGCTACTCGACACAAAGCTATGTCCGCTATCTGACAGGTGTTAATAATTGGGAGATTACTAAGGAAATGATCGCTATGCAGTTGGGCGACCTGTCTAACTTAAAACTGTTTGATATTGATATGACCGGACATAGTGCGTATCTCCGTAATGTATATATGACCGGAGTTATCAAACAGATTTCCGATGATGGAGTAACAGAAAGCCGCGTCCCCTGTTTTAAGGGAGAGTGGAAAGCGGGGGTTTATTATTACTATGACGAAGTAACTCACAACGGATCATCATGGTTATGTATTTCAGATAAGCCTATAACGCAAGAACCGGAGGAAGGTGCTACAGACTGGCTTGAAAAGTCGGCGGCGGGTAAAGATGCGGTAGTAGTTAATATAATGAGTAGCAATGGGAATATTTTTCAGAACGGCTCTGTGTCTACTACATTAACCGCTTATGTAATAAAGGGAGATACTGATATTACAGATAGTGTTCCGGATTCCCGGTTCTCGTGGGAGAAAGAAAGTAATAACGATGATACCGATAAGATATTTAATGAGGCGCATGTCGGGCACGGGCATGTGTTGACACTTACCCCGGATGATGTTTGGGGACGTGCTACATTTAATTGTATTGTGAATTTGTAAAACTTCTAAATTATGAAAATAAAAGATTGTATAGCTTTTGCAAAGTGTGTGCGTAATCCTGACTCGCCTTTGACTGTAGATGCTCAAACAGTTCATGGAGAGAGTTCCACTTGCGCATATCACCAAAATGAAGAATTATCTTCCAAAGATGTTTGTTCTCCAAAAACAAAGATGACATTGTCGCAGATAGATTTGAGTAAATTTCCCGATGGTAGTCGGGTTCTGCAAGTTGGTCCGCCACTGATAATAGATATTCCCGACAGTTATATTGAGGCTGTCCGAAATTCGCCATTAGGCAGTGACAAGCAACCTCCTTGTAACTGTTTAGAAGATAGTCGGGAGACATACTACAAAATTCAATCAAGTTTTTTAATTGGTAAATCGAAGCTAGATGGCACATAGTTTCCTCAAACCAGATTAAACCTGATATTTCTCCTGTAGACGCTCCGTTGATTAGGCTATGACAATATTCATGTGAGAATTGATATGCCCATCTCCACCATTCATCGCCTTGCGTACTTAAAAATATCAAGTGTCCGTTAGGAATTTTATTGCATTGAGGGTCTCCTGGACGATATTCTATCATACATAGAGTTGACATATCTACTGATTTCTCCAATGACAATGCAAAGTCATTCTGGATGTTAACTAATAGTTCATGAACGATTTCTCTATTGTATATACCGAAAGCATCATCGATGGGCATGAATATATTTGATGCAATATTAGAAAATGCTGACATAATAATTGAAATTTTAAATGTGACGAAACAAATGTAGTAATAATAATAGAACGCTCTACATCTTGAATAATAAAGTTTTAAATGTGACAATTTTCAACTACCCTTTATAGACGTTTCTTATTTAGATAATAGTATTAACAACTTAATTAACTAGAATTATGCCAATTGCAAGAGGACAAATTACCATCGTCGACTTGAACGATGCGAAGTCAATGAACATGTATCTAGGCTCTAATCAGCCTTTGACGCAAATCTTTAACAAGGAAAACAGCACCTATGTACCGAACTATACGGCTTCTCCTTTCCTTGTCATTACCCCTGAAATGTATGTATCCGGAACGACAACAAACGTAATCAGTCGTTTAAAAGCTGCTCCTACCTATACAGTGAATGGAGGTGCAATCACTGCATTCGGTGGTACTGTTGCCGCTACTGCGCCGTATGCGTTGACGCTTAAGAACAATATGACATCTGTATCGCAGATGAAGGTTGAATGTTCCGGTATCTATGTTGATCCAGACACAGGTTTGGAAACTCCTGTAAAATCTGTCATCAACTATACCAAAACAGAAAATGCCGGTCAACTTATCATTGCTATAGCGTATGCCCCTAAAGGAAATGTTTTTAAGAATGGTCAATCCGAATCATTGACAGCCCATTGTGATATGTGGCGTGGTAGTAGTATTGACGCCGATAAGGTTGCTTATCAGTGGCACAAATTGAAATCGGACGGCACATGGGAATCTTTGGCGGCTTCAAATTCTTATGGCATCACGGGGACAACGACAAATGAAATATCTATTCCTGCCAGTGCCGTACTTAATTTCGAATCTTTCAAATGTGCAATCAAGGATACCGATACAGCATCCGGAACCTACAACACAACAGTGAGCGATATTATTTCGTTCTCCGATCTTTCCGATCCGTATATAGTGGAAGTATCTTCCACAACGGGGGATAAGTTAGTAAATGGCCAAGGAAGTACGACTATCAATGCCAAGGTATGGCAAAATGGGGAAGCATTCACCGATAGTGCTGCTGATACCAAATTTGTATTTTCTTGGAAGAAGTACAATAAGGATGGTACACAAGATACGGCTTGGGGAACTTCCGGTGTAAAGACTGGAAAGACCATTACCGTCACTGCTGCCGAAGTCGATGTAAAAGCGACGTTTGTTGTTGAATTATCACTAAAATAATAGTATGATAGTAGCAAGAGGACAAATAACGATTAGCGTAACGAAGGACGGGCAATATCCCGCGCAGGAATTCGCAAAGTCTAAATCTGGCACAGTTGCGCCTACAAGTGGGTGGAGTAAAACTCCGCCCGCCTGTGGTACAAACGAATATTTGTGGATGCGCACGGGTATTGTTATCCCTCCGGCTACGTCTCCCGTTTCGTGGACTACAGTTCGCATTGGTGCAATAGATGGGGCAACTGGGGCTAAAGGTGACAAAGGCGAAACGGGGCCGACCGGTTCGCAAGGTATTCCCGGTACATCGCAGTATTTTCATGTGAAGTACTCCGCTAATGCGAACGGCAATCCTATGAGTGATACCCCTAATACTTACATTGGTACAGCAGTTACAACGAGTGCGGCCGCTCCGACTGCTAACACGTCGTATAAATGGGTACAGTTGAAAGGTTCGCAGGGCATCAAGGGAGATCAAGGTATCGCGGGACCAACCGGAGCGGATGGTAGAACAAGTTATCTGCACATCAAGTATAGTGACAACGGTACGACCTTTACGGCAAATGGCGGCGAGACTCCTGGTGCTTACATCGGCCAATACACCGACTTCACGGCGGCAGATAGCAATACGTTTTCCGCTTATACTTGGACGAAAGTGAAGGGTGACAAAGGAGATAAAGGCGACAAGGGAGATACGGGTGCAACTGGGGCTAAAGGTGACAAAGGCGAAACGGGGCCGACTGGTTCGCAAGGTATTCCCGGTACATCGCAGTATTTTCATGTGAAGTATTCCGCTAATGCGAACGGCAATCCTATGAGTGATACCCCTAATACTTACATTGGTACAGCAGTTACAACAAGTGCGGCCGCTCCGACTGCTAACACATCGTATAAATGGGTACAGTTGAAAGGTTCGCAGGGTATCAAGGGAGATCAAGGCATCGCGGGACCAACCGGAGCGGATGGTAGAACAAGTTATCTGCATATCAAGTATAGTGACAACGGTACGACCTTTACGGCAAATGGCGGTGAGACGCCGGGTGCTTACATCGGCCAATACACCGACTTCACGGCGGCAGACAGCAATACGTTTTCCGCTTATACCTGGACGAAAGTCAAGGGCGACAAAGGAGATAAAGGCGACAAGGGAGATACGGGTGCAACCGGGCTTCCCGGTGCTCTAATCCGTCCGCGCGGCGAGTGGAAAGCAAATACTAACTATGTTAACAACACGCAGTATCGAGATACTATCATCTACAACGGTAATACTTATTCGTGTCGTGCGGATCATACTTCTGGGAGTTCTTTCGATGTAACGAAATGGACTTTGTTTAACGAATTTATAAATGTCGCTACGCATTTATTAGTAGCTCAAAATGCAACGATCGATATACTCGGTACGTCTGGTCTATTTATCGGTAATCAAGCAAAAACGCAAGGTTGGTTAATGACAGGCGGTTCGATTAAGCATAATGTAACTGGGCTTGAATTAACAGCAGATGGGAAATTATCACTCCCTAAAACGGGTGCGATATTGGTTGGGAATAAAACGTTTATCAGTGATGGAAAGATTGTAACAGATTTTATCGATGTTAAGACCTTAGAAGTTGAAAAGCTGAATGGTGCGACGGGTACATTTAAACGCTTACAGGGAATAGATGATAATAATATTGTTAAATGCGCAATTGGGTTTAGCTCTAGTGAGGGAAAGATGTATTTTGAAGGAGATATGCAGCACCAAGGAACTTATAAAGATCCTGTGAAAGGAGAACGAAGTTTCAGGTTTTACACTGCTGACTTATGGTGTAGAGGGCAATTCGGACATTATCAAATGACTTCTCTCTTATTTAATTCTGCTTCAACTAGTGATTTCTTTGCGCATATTTATAATTATGGAACTGATACAACTTATCACAAATATGCGCAAGCAGGACAACCGATAGACTGCATTTTTCTTGAAGGAAGCGGGAACTATGTATTATATGTGTGTGACTCACCCCGTCGTAAGTTTTTGACAGTTGTCAATGCCTCCGGTTATCCTAAAAGAGTTATGATGGTATATCAGAACAGTAGTACTGACACTATTGAACCATACAGATTTAAAATTTTTGTGACAGCTGAAATAAATACATCTAAACCGAATCCCTCATCTACTGTAAATTTACATGCATTACAATTATGAAAATAGACTTTAGAAATATTCAAGTAAAAGACATCGAAGGGAATAACAGTACCGTCGATATTGCAAAAATGTTAGGCAATGCGATCTATCAGAGAACTGCCGACTTGGGTGAGTTGGAATTAGCTCAAAACATCTACAAGAACGGTGAGGTAGAGTTGTCTACGGATCAGGCGGAACGCATCAAAGAATACGTAAGAACTAACTTTGTCGCAGTTGTACAGGTAGCGGTTAATGAGGCTTTATTGGTAGAATAATTCAGTTTCAATCACTTTTATTAAAGACATGAACAATATTGATTCAATCATCATCCACTGTTCGGCTACACGTGCAGGACAAGCTTTCAAAGCAAAAGACATTGATCGAATGCATAGAGATCGAAACTTTTCTATGATTGGTTATCACTATGTCATTGACTTAGATGGTACCATCGAAGAAGGAAGACCTCTATCAATGGAAGGTGCCCATTGTAATACTAAAGGCACCTCTGGTATATCATACAATAAACATAGCGTAGGAATTTGCTATGTAGGTGGTTTAGACGCCAACGGTAACCCAGCAGACACACGTACTCCTGCACAAAAAATTGCACTAATCGAGTTGGTCTCCCGACTCAAAAGTCAATTCAAGATCACAGAAGTACTAGGTCACAGAGATACTTCTCCAGATCTGAATGACAATGGCATCGTAGAGTCAAAGGAATGGATTAAATCCTGCCCCTGCTTCGACGCTGCAATTGAATTCGGCTACTCTCCTGCAGTTGTTATACGACCATAAGAAAGTTTGTACGAGCATGCAGTGTTTTGTACCAAAGTGTACAAAGACTGTACGCTCGTTATTTACTGGTTTTCAGACTAATAGAAATACATTGTACAAATGTACAATTTAAAATGCAAAACAGTTGAAACACTGCATTCCCTCTTGCTTACTCTCGTTTAAAACATGGGCATACACTAAAGTCTCTTTTAAATCAGAATGTCCTAGTATCTCTTTCAAGGAAGCTATATCTTTAGTCTTACGCAAAAAAACAGTTGCAAAAGTATGTCTACCAACTTTATGTGTAATGTTCTTCTCTATTCCAGCAATAGCAGCTATTTCTTTCAGGAATCTATTCATCGTTTGATCAGCTGGCAGTTTCTCAAAAACGATACCCTTTTTTCTGGTACCAACAATATTTTTCAGTAATGTACGAAGTGGATCCGATATAGGTACTTGAATAGGAAATGGTTTTCTTTTCTTTAGCTTCATTCGGAAATAAGTCAATGTATCATCTGTAAACTGCTCAAGAATCAATTTCTTTGCATCCCCTATGTGCAAAGAGCTAAAACATAAAAACAAAAACATTTCTAATGTTTTATGATGTTTATAGTCTAGTTCTCCATCCATATATAACCCCATCAAAGTTTGTAACTCATCTTCTTGCAAATACTCACCACTAGGAATTCCTTTCTTTATCTTCCAGTTCTTGAAAGGATTCTCATCCATATATCCAGCATTGTATGCAGCTAAAACATACTTCTTTATTGTGGCCATGTTTTTGTTTGCGGTATTTTGATTATTTCCAAGTCCAGTCATCAGATGAAAGAAATACTCATCAAGCCACTCCCTGGTTATATCATCAAAATAGAGATTAGGATTATATTCTTGCAGCTTTTTGATAACCGATAAGTTTGCCTTAAAAGTTGAATATTCAAGTTTAAACGATTCTTTTTTTTGATAGTCTCGTACGAACTCGAAAAAAGTATTGTAATCGGTTGGTCGATGATATGCTTTAAGAAAAGCATCGCGAGTAAGTTTGCGATCACGAAGTCGGTATTTTACAAAAACATTGTTTATTCTGGCTAATATGTTTTCTATAATCAGGTTTTTGTCATTGCACTGTTTGTCTCCTACTCCTACACACTTCTTCTTATCATTCCAGTTTTTCAAATCAACAGAGACTTTCGTTGAAAAGTTTACTTTTTCACGATTAACGTAAAAAGATAACCAAACGACTCCGGTAGATGGGTCGCTTCCGTATGTTCTTAGATATATTTTTATAGTTACCATAATCTACAATGGTCCCTTTTTACAGGTAAGAATTGATAATCGGTCTACACCTGCACAGTTTGTTACACAAATACAGAAGTAGTTAATTGTTTGTGTGTCAACAAATAACAAATGCCGGGCACATTTCTGTGTCCGGCATTTTGCCTTCTTCGAGGTTCCTGGCGGATTCGAACCGCCGTACACGGTTTTGCAGACCGCTGACTAAGCCACTCATCCAAGGAACCATTATTTCTCGTTTGCGGTTGCAAAGGTAGTACAAATTTTGAAACTACCAACTATCCGCAGCATTTTTTCTTTGTACTTTTTTTCTTTACATCGCACTCTCCACGTTTCTTGTCCATCATATCCTTTAGTTCACAGCCACTTACACAGCTGTCACAAGGATTCTGATTTTCTCGCGTACGACGAAAAAAACGAAATATTCCATATATGACGCGGGCAATGCAGAGTACAACCAGTACTCCGACTACCCAATCTTGCCAATTATTCATACAAACAATCCTCCAATCTGATAAACAGCAAATGATACAAGCCAAGCCAATCCCGTTGTGTAACAAGCAGCAAAAAGCGCCCATTTCCAACTACCCGACTCCTGTTTTATAGCCGCTATCGCCGCAATACACGGGAAGTAAATCAATACAAACAACATATAACAGAAAGCAACCAATGGAGTAATCGGAATTCGTTCTGCCAAACTTACTGAATCAGCATCCGGATCATCTGCATATAAGACACCTAATGTACTTACTACCAATTCTTTCGCTCCCACACCGGAAAGCAAGCCAATACCTAGTTTCCAATCAAATCCCAGTGGTTTTATAACTGGCTCTATACCACGTCCCAACTGGCCGATATAAGAATTTTCCTGCTGCTCGGCAACTGTTTCATAAGCATCATGATTCGGATAATACCCCAAGAACCAGATTATAATAGAAGCAATCATAATAATGCCTCCCATCTTTTTCAAATACTGCGCTCCCTTTTCCCATGTGTGACGGAAGATCGATTTTGCTGTCGGCATCCGGTAAGGTGGAAGTTCCATCACAAATGGAGTATCATCACCCTTCACCAGAAACTTGCTAAACAAGCGGGCCATTACCACAGCCAGTACAATACCAATCACATAAATACTTAACAACACCAGACTTGCATTGTTCGGGAAGAAAGCACCCACCAACAATAAATAAATTGGCAGACGCGCACTGCAAGACATCAAAGGATTTACCAACATTGTAATAAGACGGCTCTTCCGGTTCTCAATAGTACGGGAAGCTATAATAGCAGGTACATTGCATCCAAATCCCATAATCAAAGGAATGAATGATTTTCCGTGCAATCCCATTTTATGCATGATTTTATCCATGATAAAAGCTGCACGAGCCATATAACCCGAATCTTCCATAAGAGAAATGCAGAAATACAAAATCAAGATATTCGGCAAAAAGACAATAACCGCTCCTACCCCACCAATAATTCCATCAATCAGCAAATCTTTAAATGGACCTTCCGCCATATTATTGCGTAACAAGTCACCAATCTGCTCGACAAGCCATTCAATCCCCATCATCGGATATTCTCCAATGACAAACGTACCCTCAAACATCAGATACATAAAAAGGAAGAAAATAGGAAATCCCCAGACACGGTGAGTTACGATCGAATCCAGCACTTTTGTTGTCTGCGCCTGCTCCAAGTGATTATCTGTGAATGTCTCCTTCAGTGCACCACTGATAAATCCATATTTAGCATCCGTAATAGCCGATTCACAATCCTCATTCATTGTGTCCTGAACACGCTTCGACATCTTATCACGGACATGGAATATCTCATCCGCATTTGGTAATGTCCGCACAATGCGCTCAATGTCAGGATCATTCTCCAACAATTTAATGGATAGGAAACGGGTAGAATATTTATGACGGATAAATTCGTTTTTGGACACTTCACTTTTTACAGCTTCAATCGCTTTTTCGATATCAGGACCATGATTGATATGAATATGCCGGAAGACACGCCCCGTCTTTTTATGTTCACGTACATAATCTTCCAAATGCTCTTCCTCGTGGTTCTTACGATCTTCCAGAGAATCATGCCATTCGGTCAAATCCTTAAGAACTTCCGGATTCATATTTCCCTGTTTATCAAAGAAGTCTACTCCTTCATACAGATTGATAACAACATGAAACAAGGTATCCAATCCACGATTTTTCTTACTGACAGTAGGCAACATCGGCACCCCGAACAACTTACTCAACAGATGATAATCCAATGTATTTCCACTGGCTTCCAACTCATCATAAATATTCAGAGCTACCACCATGCGGACATTCATATCTATCAATTGAGTAGTCAGATATAAGTTTCGCTCCAGATTAGAGGAATCGACTACATTAATAATCACGTCCGGAGTTTCATCGATAATATGACGACGCACATAGATTTCTTCCGGCGTATAAGCAGACAAAGAATAAGTTCCCGGCAAATCGACAATACGGAAATGATAGCCTTCGAAATCAAAATAACCTTCTTTGGCATCCACGGTTACGCCGCTGTAGTTTCCAACATGCTCATGAGCACCGGATGCAAGATTAAATAAAGAAGTCTTGCCACTGTTCGGGTTTCCGACCAAAGCAACATTAATGGTACGGCGTTTACCTAACGCCAACCGTTTCATATCTTCTTCTTTTACTGAAAGGTCTTCAGGCAATCCTTCATGATAAACGGTCTTCTCGGCCAGTTTCTTTGCTTCCTCTTCGCTGATAACTTCGATCATTTCAGCTTCCTGACGACGAAGAGAAATTTCATAACCTAAAACTTTATATTTTATGGGATCTTTTAGCGGAGCATTCAACAGCACTTCAACCGTTTTACCTTTAATGAAGCCCATCTCCACAATACGTTTACGAAAACCACCGTGCCCCAATACCTTTACAATAACACCTTTTTCTCCTGTTTTTAATTCGGACAAACGCATAACTCTCAAAATTTTTGGCAAAGATAATTCATAACTTCGGAGCATGCAAATTATTTAGAATGTTTTTAAATAGCAGCTTTTTTCATCCTCTAAAAGATTCAGAAAAAATAAAAAAACTTATTGATAAACTCGTATCTTTGCAGGTATGATACAACAACGCGTTACAAAATATATAGAAAAGGAACATTTATTCTCACCGGATGATAAAATCCTGGTCGCATTGAGTGGTGGTGCCGACTCGGTGGCATTACTATATATTCTGCATACAGCAGGCTATCATTGCGAAGCCGCACATTGTAATTTCCACCTGCGAGGCAAAGAGTCAGACCGGGACGAGTTATTTGTCCGCCAACTTTGCGAAAGAATGGAAATCCATTTACATACCATTGATTTCAACACGACCCAATATGCAACGGAAAAACATATTTCGATTGAAATGGCCGCACGGGAACTCCGCTACCAATGGTTCGAGAAAATTAGAAAAGAATGTCAGGCAGATGTTGTCGCTGTGGCCCATCACCAGGATGATAGCATAGAAACTATACTACTTAACCTGATTCGGGGAACAGGAATTACCGGTCTGTTAGGAATCCGCCCCCGTAATGGAACCATCGTACGCCCTCTGCTTTGTATCAACCGGGAAGAGATAATTCGTTACCTGCAAAACATCGGACAAGATTATGTGACAGACAGCACCAATCTGGAAGACGAATATACCCGTAATAAAATCCGACTCAACCTCCTTCCCCTCATGCAGGAAATTAATCCGTCAGTCAAAAACACTCTGATAGATACGAGTAATTATCTGAATGATATAGCCACTATATATAATAAATGTATAGAGGAAACTAAAAAGAAAATCATTACAGCAGAAGGTATCCGAATCAGTGATTTAGTAAAGGAACCGGCACCCGAAGCCATCTTATTCGAAGTCCTGCATCCTCTAGGATTCAATTCCGCACAAATCAAAGATATCACCCATTCGCTTCATAGCCAACCGGGCAAGCAATTCTGTAGCAAAGAATGGAGAGTGATAAAAGACAGAGAATTCCTATTAATAGAAACAGCTGAATCTGAAAATGAGACTCTTCCTCCTTTTCAAATTATCAAAGAAGAAAAAGAATACACCCCGGATTTTCTCATTCCACGTGAAAAGGAAATTGCCTGTTTTGATGCCGACAAACTGAATGGAGAAATTCATTACCGGAAATGGCAGCCGGGAGACACTTTTATTCCTTTTGGAATGAAAGGAAAGAAAAAAATAAGCGATTATCTGACCGACCGCAAATTTTCTATCAGCCAAAAAGAACGCCAATGGGTACTCTGCTGTGGAGAACACATCGCATGGCTGATAGGCGAACGAACAGACAACCGCTTTCGTATTGATGAAACGACTAAGCGCGTCGTGATTTACAAAATAGTCTGAGGTAACTTCTGTTTCTTGAAACAATCTGATAACAAAGCTGCAAAAGGAGTTTCATACACCCTTGCTTTCCTAACGCAAGCTTTTACACAAGCGCAACATTTGATACATTTAGCCTCATCCGTATGTAGCTCATCCCCTTTCGTTATAGCCCCTGCCGGACAACGGACCACACATAACCCGCAATGGGTACACAAATCCTCATCTTCCACCCAAGGAACGCGGGGAAGCGGTGTACCACTTTTACGTAACTTGATGACTTTCCTCAAAAAACGGAACAAAGGAAAGAATGGTTGACTCGGACGTTTGATAGTACGTACATCCACCGGATAAAGGGTATCCATACTATCAGCTGTCTGTATTTTTTCCATGATTTTCTTCCCAAACTCCGCAGCAAAGGCTAAATCCGATTCATCAGGACGTCCCACTGCAATCGGGTATTTGTCGGTACTATATGAATGTTCTCCAATAAAAGTTGCCCCGGCAATTACTTTAAATCCATGAGGAATAGCAAAAGCATCCAATTCCATTAAAGCTTTTTCATAAGCGCGATTTCCGTAAACCACTACCAAAACGGTAGGAGTATCCACTCCACGGATATACTGCAAACGTTCCATTGCCAAAGGAGCGACATGTCCTCCATACACAGGCACTACAATAATAGCCAAAGAAGATGTAGGAATCACAATTTCATCCGCAATCTGCTGCGTCACATTGATAGGAAAAATATTTTTTATGCCCGTCCCGTGAACAATCGCCTCCGCAACTTGTTTAGATGTGTGTGTAGGCGAAAAATAAATTAAATGAGCTTCATTTACTGTCATACTATTTTCTTTTATGTAGCAAAGATACACTTTTACGTGGAAAAAAATGTTTGATTGTTCATGAAACCAAAAAAAATTATTATCTTTGCCCCGTTGAAACATTCTACGATTCAACATATACATCCCTAATTCAGAATAAAAAACAAAACGTATGCTCGCATATCTGTAGCCATGAGCTGTAGTAATGCTGTCCATAATTCAGCAAAAAAAGAAATATTAATAACTTACCATACTATATGTATAACATTATCCAATTAAACGACAAAAATCTGTCGGAACTTCAAGTTATTGCCAAAGAGTTAGGCATAAAAAAAGCAGACTCATACAAAAAAGAAGACCTTGTTTATAAAATACTCGATGAACAGGCCATTGTAGGAGCTACAAAGAAAGTTGCCGCAGATAAGCTAAAAGAAGAACGCAAAAATGAAGAACAAAAGAAAAAGCGTTCACGGGTAGCTCCTACCAAAAAAGAAGACAAAGTGGTTTCCGCAACAAAGAGTGAAGAGGTTAACAAGACAAAAGAGACCGCTCCTGTAAAAGCTGCACCACAACCTTCCAAGAAAGAAGAAAGTACAAACAAAGAAAAAGAAACTGTTGTTGTAGAAGCTAAAGCGGAAAACACTGCTACTCCCAAGCGTAAAGTAGGCCGTCCTCGTAAGAGCTCTGATGCAGAAGAGAAAAAAGAAGTAGAAAATGCAAAACCGGCAGCACCCAAAGTAGTGGAACCTAAACCTGTTGTTGCAGAGAAAGCTACTGGTGCTACGGAAAAGCCAGCTCCGGTACAACAGCAAACAGCTGAGAAGAAAGCAAAAAACAAACCAGCTGCAGAAGCAAATAAGCCTGTTGCAGAAACAAATAAACCGGCTACTGAACCTAACAAACCTGTTGTAGAGAAAAAGGTAATAGATAAACCACAAAAGAAAGCTGCACCCGTTATCGACGAGGAAAGCAATATCTTATCCAGCGTTGACGACGATGATTTTATTCCAATCGAAGATCTGCCTTCTGAAAAAATAGAGCTTCCTACCGAATTATTCGGAAAATTCGAAGCTACTAAAACAGAATCAGCACAGACAGCACCGGAACAGCCATCTCATCCTCAACAGCAACAACAATCTCAACAGCAGCAGTCCCAGCAGCAACGTCCGCGTATTGTTCGCCCACGCGACAATAACAACGGTAATAACAATGCTAACAACAATGGAAATAATGGCAATAACGCCAATAATAATTTCCAGCGTAACAACAATAACCAGAATCAGGTTCAGAACCCAAATCAAAATCAGAATCAGAACCAGAACCAAAACCAACAACGCTCACCGATGCCACGTGCCGCTCAGCAGAACAATGCGGGTGAAAATCTTCCGGTACAACAGCAGCAGGAACGTAAGGTTATTGAACGCGAAAAGCCTTATGAATTCGACGATATTCTCAACGGAGTAGGTGTTCTGGAAATTATGCAGGATGGATACGGATTCCTCCGTTCTTCCGACTATAACTACCTTTCTTCTCCGGATGATATTTACGTATCACAATCTCAAATCAAACTATTTGGTCTGAAAACCGGTGATGTAGTAGAAGGAGTTATCCGTCCACCCAAAGAAGGAGAAAAATATTTCCCATTGGTAAAGGTTTCGAAGATCAACGGACGTGATGCAGCTTTCGTTCGCGACCGTGTTCCTTTCGAACATCTGACACCTCTCTTCCCGGATGAAAAGTTTAAACTTTGCAAAGGCGGTTATTCAGACTCTATGTCTGCCCGTGTCGTCGATCTTTTCGCTCCTATCGGTAAAGGCCAGCGTGCATTGATCGTTGCCCAGCCAAAGACAGGTAAGACCATCTTAATGAAAGATATCGCAAACGCTATCGCAGCCAACCACCCGGAAGTTTACATGATTATGCTGCTGATTGACGAACGCCCGGAAGAAGTAACAGACATGGCGCGCAGCGTTAATGCAGAAGTAATTGCTTCTACTTTCGACGAACCGGCAGAACGCCACGTAAAAATTGCAGGTATCGTATTGGAAAAGGCAAAACGTCTGGTAGAATGTGGTCACGACGTAGTTATCTTCCTTGATTCTATTACTCGTCTGGCTCGTGCATACAATACAGTATCTCCTGCATCCGGTAAAGTTCTTTCCGGTGGTGTGGATGCAAATGCACTTCATAAACCTAAACGCTTCTTCGGTGCTGCCCGTAATATTGAAAACGGTGGTTCACTGACTATTATTGCTACCGCATTGATCGATACCGGTTCTAAAATGGACGAAGTTATCTTCGAAGAATTCAAGGGTACAGGTAACATGGAGTTGCAGCTCGACCGCAACCTGTCCAACAAACGCATCTTCCCGGCAGTCAACATTACCGCATCCAGCACTCGTCGCGACGACCTGTTGCTTGATAAAACAACCCTTGACCGCATGTGGATATTACGCAAATATCTTGCCGACATGAATCCGATCGAAGCAATGGACTTTGTTAAAGACCGTCTGGAAAAAACCAGAGACAACGACGAATTCCTGATGAGCATGAACAGCTAATCAACAGCAAACTTATAAATGAACGGTGAACAAACTGCGCCATAACAAGTGCAGTTTATTCACCGTTTTCTTTTTCGGTAACCCATTTTATGACTTATCACCTGCCGTTTATCACTTATCATTCAACTCCCATCACCGATAGTTACCCCTAACCGCTTGCCACACCTTTCATTTTTGTACAAAATACTTTCATTTGCGTCCAAAACTACTACCTCGCCCTTTTTTACGTTTCCTTTTTTCCTACTTTTGCTTCCAAATCAAATATTACTTAATTCTAACCAGTAATGAAAACTATTTATCCATTCATGGGATTAGCCCTGTGCAGCGTGACAGCGCAGGCCCAAGAAAAGCCCAATTTCCTGATTATCCAGTGCGACCATCTGACACAACGCGTTGTGGGAGCTTACGGACAAACACAAGGCTGCACCCTCCCTATTGACGAAGTCGCTTCACGAGGAGTTATCTTCTCCAATGCTTATGTAGGCTGCCCTCTCAGCCAACCCTCACGCGCTGCTTTATGGAGTGGCATGATGCCTCATCAAACCAATGTACGTTCCAACTCCAGCGAACCTATCAACCCACGTATTCCCGAAAATGTACCGACATTAGGAAGTCTTTTTTCTGAAAACGGTTACGAAGCCGTACACTTCGGAAAAACGCATGACATGGGTTCACTTAGAGGATTCAAGCATAAAGAACCAGTAGCCAAGCCATTCACTGATCCGGAATTCCCGGTCAATAACGACAGCTTCCTGGATGTAGGAACATGCGAAGACGCTGTTGCTTATCTAAGTAATCCGCCGGAAGAACCATTCATCTGTATCGCAGATTTTCAGAACCCTCACAATATCTGTGGATTTGTAGGAGCGAACGAAGGAGTACATACCGACCGCCCCATTAGCGGAACCCTTCCGGAACTACCAGCCAATTTCAATGTAGAAGACTGGAGCAATATCCCTAAACCTGTACAATACATCTGCTGCAGTCATCGCCGCATGACCCAGGCCTCTCATTGGAATGAAGAGAATTACCGTCATTACATTGCTGCTTTCCAACACTATACCAAGATGGTTTCCAAGCAAGTAGACAGCGTATTGAAAGCACTTTACTCCACTCCTGCCGGAAAAAACACAATCGTTATTATCATGGCTGACCATGGTGATGGGATGGCTTCACACCGCATGGTGACCAAACACATCAGCTTCTACGATGAAATGACCAACGTACCGTTTATCTTTGCAGGTCCCGGCATCAAACAACAGAAAAAGCCCATAGACCAAGTATTGACACAGCCTACACTGGATCTTCTGCCTACCCTTTGTGATTTGGCAGGAATTCCTGTTCCGGCCGAAAAACCGGGAATCAGCCTTGCACCTATATTAAAAGGAGAGAAACAGAAAAAAACTCACCCTTATGTCGTTTCCGAATGGCATAGCGAATATGAATATGTCGTTACTCCCGGACGTATGGTACGCGGACCGAGATACAAGTACACTCACTATCTGGAAGGTAACGGAGAAGAGCTATATGATATGAAAAAGGATCCGGGAGAACGCAAGAATCTCGCCAAAGACCCTAAATACAGTAAAGTCCTCGCCGAACACCGTGCCATGCTTGATGATTACATCGCCCGCACCAAAGACGATTACCGGAGTTTGAAAGTAGATGCCGATCCACGATGCAGAAACCATACTCCCGGCTACCCCAACCACGAGGGCCCTGGGGTACGAGAGATACTCAAAAGAAAATAAATTATAAAAAAGAGTGAAGATTTCTTTGTAATCTTCACTCTTTTTAGTTCTTTTGCAGATAAACTTACAAGCAAGCAATTCTTATATCAGGTGAAAAAACACAGACGTCATATAATTGCAATAGTCGTAACCGCATTAATATCGGTCACCTTATATGCTGCACGTACAAATTCAGATCGTCTTTCTTTATTACAACCTTTACTTGAATACAATCATCCATTTAGTCCGGACGCCCCTGTCGACAGCATCATTGCCTGGGAAAAACTTTTAGAACCGGAATTACAAAAGGAACAACAATACCCACTCCTATTCCAGATAAATCTGCTGACCGTTCAAGCTTTAATCACAGAAGGCAACATCAGTCTCGCCATCAACCAGGCCAATCAGATGTACCAGAAAGCCAGAGAAATGGACTATCCTTTGGGAACAGCACTCGCATTACACGCCATTGGAAATACCTATTTAAGTTCGTCAACACCACAAGTTGCCATCAAATCGTATAAGGAAGCATTAGAAATCATTCAGAAACTCCCTCATGCCAACCAATATATCAAAACGATCTTGTCCCAATTTATCCTGACGAAGCTCAACTATCACCAAATGACAGATATAGAAGACAATATCCGGGAACTCGAATCTGTTATCAACAAGGATACGAATCCCCAAGACGATTTCCACCTTGTTTATTGTCAGGCATTCTATCGCATCCAGATGCATCATCTTCCGGAAGCATTAAACTATATACGACAAACCGAACAAATCAGCCGGCAACACCAGTACCCATATTTTCATTTAATGATTAAATACCTGTATTCACGCTACTACACTGAATCCAAAGAATACACGCAGGCACTAACCACACTTGACGAATTACTTTCGCATACCAAAGCAGCCAACTCATACAGATCCCTGCAAGTACTGAAAGATCGTGCACACATACTTACACTAATGGGAAACAGCAAGGAAGCATGTGAAGCTTATGAAATATTCAATACGTACAAAGACTCTTTGGACGCAATGAATTATATTCGCCAAATCAATGAATTGCACACCCTCTACCAAATAGATAAAAATGAACTGGACAACTTAAACAGACAGAAGACAATCCTCTACTGGAGCTGGTTCACCATCCTATCCATAGTCATACTGATTGTATTTTTCATCCTTTTGGTCAGACGAGGAAATAAAAAACTGCGCCAATCACAGCAGGAACTGGAAAAAGTGAAAAAGCAAGAAGAAAATTCCATCCGGACAAAGAGCCTTTTCCTTTCCAACATGAGCCATGAAATTCGCACGCCGCTCAATGCGTTGTCCGGCTTCTCCTCCATCCTGACGGAAGAATCCATCGACAACGAGACCCGGAAACAGTGTAGCGATATTATTCAGCAAAATTCAGAACTGTTACTCAAGCTGATTAACGACGTAATCGACTTGTCCAGTCTCGAAGTAGGCAAGATGAAATTCAAATATGAGCGATGTGATGCAGTGGCAATATGCAGAAACGTTATCGACATGGTTGAGAAAATAAAACAAACGAATGCTAACGTCCGTTTTTCGACCTCTCTCCATTCATTAGAATTGACGACAGACAATGCAAGGTTACAACAATTATTAATCAACCTTCTCATCAATGCAACCAAATTTACTCCGCAAGGTTCCATCACCATGGAACTGGAAAAACAGACAGAAGACATAGCACTGTTTTCCGTGACCGACACCGGTTGCGGTATCTCTCCGGAGAATCAGAATAAAATATTCAACCGTTTTGAGAAACTGAATGAAAATGCTCAAGGGACAGGACTCGGTCTGTCTATCTGCCAACTCATTATCGAGCAGCTGGGCGGCAAAATATGGATTGACTCCAATTATGAGGAAGGAGCCCGTTTCCTGTTCACACACCCCATTTACCATGAGCAACAAGGAAAGGAGGAAGCCGAATGAAACAAGTCCTGCTCCTGATCCTTCTATTATGCTGCACCCTCACCGGAAAAGCCAGCACCAAGATTGTTTTGGAATCCGACAGCCTGATAAAGGTGTTGGAAACATTACCGTACGATACGACACGGCTGAATGTTCTCAATCAAATCATCAGAATAGAACAAAACAACCAGCAATGTATCCAATATTCGGATGCATTAATGAAAGAAGCATTGCAACTGGGAAATGACAAATATGCCGGTCTGGCTGCTTACTACCATATTTTATACTATTACAATCGTAATAATCAAGACAGTGTAGCCAAATGGCTCACCATAATGGAGCCTCATGCCCGGAAATCAGATTTATGGAATTACTTCTTTGATGCCAAACGTTTCCAGATAGACCTGTACACATTCAACGAACAATACGAACTTGCTATCAACGAATCTCAAAAGATGCAACAGCAAGCCTCCCAAATGAATAGTAACCGGGGTAGTATGGCTGCCTATCAATGCTTGAGTAATGCATATATCGGCAGCCAGCGCTGGGATAAAGGAATAGAAGTACTGGAGGCTGCCTACCAGCTACTCACTCCGACAGAAAATCCGGTGGTCCGTATCTCGGTATTGTCACAGTTAGTATCCGTTGTCAAAGAAAAGAAGGATAATAAAAAACTACTCAAATATTTGCAGGAACTGGAAAACACTCTTCATAACCACATCAGTGCAAACCCATCCTTAAAAGCGGGATTTGCCGATGTATACCTGTTCAATGAACTGTTCTACAGCTATTATTACCTGAATACCCATCAGCCGCAACAAGCCTATGAACATCTCGTAAAATCTAAAGAATATCTGGACGAGAATACTTATTTCATGTATAAAGTACTCTATTTCGACACATTTGCCAAATATTACCAGGCAATTGGAGCCTACCAACAGGCATCGGATTATATCGACACGACACTGACGATGTTGAAGAAAGACTTCACAAGCGACTATGCCGAACAGCTACTCGAAAAGGCCAGAATATGGAAACAGGCAGGGCAAAGCGGAAAAGCCATCCCCCTGTATGAGCAGGCACTTGCCATCAAAGACTCGACAGCCACTGTACTCTCAAACAATCAGATGGCACAGATACAAAGCAAATACAATATCGAAAAAACAGAACTGGATCAAAAAAGGGAAAACAACCGGATCCAGCTCACCTATCTGATCTTTATATTTGTTATCCTGATTCTGCTTTTTATCTTTATGGCACGACTCTTTATGGTACGGAAGGCACTCAAATACGCGGAAAACGAAATCCGGAAAACAACAGAAAACGTGCGGAAGACCAATGAAATAAAAAATCGCTTCCTGTCCAACATGAGCTATAACATCCGTACCCCACTCAACAATGTGGTCGGTTTCTCACAACTCATAGCCAGCGAACCCAATATAGACAAGGAAATAAGGCAAGAATACTCAAACATCATCCACAAAAGTTCGGAGAAGTTAATGAGACTTGTCAATGACGTTCTCGACTTATCCCGTTTGGAAGCTCAGATGATGAAGTTCCAGTTGCAAGACTATGATGCCACTACCCTATGCAAGGAAGCATGCAGCATGGCGCAGATGAGGAACGAAGAAACAGGTATCCAGATTGAATTTTCCAGCGAAACGGACGCCCAAATTCATACCGATATAATGCGACTGACACAGGCCTTGATTAGCGTACAGGTGTACCCACAAGAACACCGGCAAGCACGAATCATCCGGTTCACATTAAGCCAGAATGAAGACATGCTTTGTTTCCGGATCACTAATTCACCTTTGGCAGACCATGCATTCGTATCACAGGAAACCATCATCCGGCATGATATCAACCTGTTGTTACTAAAACATTTCGGAGGAAACTATCTCGTCAACGATAAAACTCCCGGAGGTCCGGAAATTGTTTTCATCTACCCCATCGTTTCCGAATCGAAATAAAGCACTATCTTTGCAAAGTGTAAACTTAAACACTTAATTATGTACACCAACAAACAGATTTGGAGTGTCAGTTATCCGATACTACTAAGCTTGCTGGCACAAAATGTCATCAATGTCACCGACACAGCATTCCTCGGACACGTGAGTGAAGTAGCCCTTGGAGCATCAGCTATGGGCGGGTTATTCTATATATGCGTATTCACCATCGCATTCGGATTCAGTACCGGTTCGCAGATAGTCATCGCACGACGCAATGGCGAAGGACGCTATTCGGATGTCGGTCCCGTCATGATTCAAGGAATCATGTTCCTGTTCGTCATGGCCCTGCTGCTATTCGGATTCACCAAAGCATTCGGTGGAAACATCATGCGTTTGCTAGTTTCTTCAGAATCCATCTACGAAGGAACAATGGAGTTTCTGAACTGGCGTATTTACGGATTCTTTTTCTCTTTTATCAATGTCATGTTCCGGGCATTGTACATCGGCATTACACGCACTAAAGTGCTAACCATCAATGCTATTGTCATGGCATTAACTAATGTCGTACTGGACTATGCATTAATTTTCGGAAAGTTCGGTTTGCCGGAAATGGGTATCAAAGGGGCTGCTATTGCTTCCGTATTGGCAGAAGCCTCCTCCATTCTCTTTTTCGTCATCTATACGTATGCCACGGTCGATTTAAAGAAATACGGTATGAACCGCCTGCGCACATTCGACCCAGCATTGCTGATGCGGATTCTTAGTATCTCCTGCTTCACCATGCTGCAATATTTCCTGTCGATGGCTACCTGGTTCGTTTTCTTCGTAGCCGTAGAACGGTTGGGACAACGGGAACTGGCGATTGCCAATATCGTCCGGAGTATTTATGTCGTATTGCTGATTCCGGTCAACGCACTGGCTACGACTACCAACAGTCTTGTCAGCAATGCTATTGGTGCAGGAGGCATCCAGCACGTGATGCCGCTCATTAATAAAATTGCGCGTTTCTCCTTTTTCATCATGCTGGGGTTAGTAGCGGTATCGGCACTGTTTCCGCAATTCCTGCTCTCCATTTACACTAGTGAAGCTGCGCTCATTACGGAATCCGTCCCCTCGGTATATGTAATTTGTTGCGCCATGCTTATCGCATCCGTAGCCAACGTGGTGTTTAACGGTATCTCCGGAACAGGAAATACACAGGCAGCCCTGTTGCTCGAAACGATTACAATTATCATCTACGGATCATACATCATTTTCATCGGAATGTGGCTGAAAGCACCGATCGAAATTTGCTTTACGATTGAGATTGTGTATTATAGCTTGCTGTTGATAACAAGTTATATTTATCTCAAAAAAGCAAAATGGCAGAATAAAAAGATATAAATACAAGAGATTTTTGTACATTTGCAAGCTCAAATAAAGAGTAGACGGAAAAGTCCCTCTTTCGGCCAAGTAAATTGTAATTAGTAATTCGTAATTAAATAACTATGTTCGATAATTTAAGTGAAAGACTAGAACGGTCATTCAAGATTCTGAAAGGTGAAGGCAAAATCACCGAAATCAACGTGGCGGAGACGCTGAAAGACGTACGTAAAGCACTTCTCGACGCCGACGTAAACTACAAGGTGGCAAAGAATTTCACGGATACAGTGAAAGAAAAAGCGCTTGGCCAGAACGTTCTTACGGCTGTGAAGCCAAGCCAATTGATGGTGAAAATCGTGCATGATGAACTTACACAATTGATGGGTGGAGAGACAGCCGAGATCAACATCGACGCCCGTCCGGCAGTTATCCTGATGTCAGGTTTGCAGGGTTCGGGTAAGACCACCTTCTCCGGTAAACTGGCACGAATGCTGAAAACCAAGAAGAACCGTAAGCCATTATTGGTGGCTTGTGACGTTTACCGTCCGGCAGCTATCGAACAGTTACGTGTATTGGCAGAACAGATTGAAGTACCGATGTACTGCGAACTGGACAGCAAGAATCCGGTAGAAATCGCACAACACGCCATTCAGGAAGCCAAAGCCAAAGGATACGACCTCGTTATCGTCGATACAGCCGGACGTCTGGCAGTAGACGAGCAGATGATGAACGAGATCGCCGCTATCAAAAAAGCAATCAACCCGGACGAAATTCTGTTCGTGGTAGACTCCATGACCGGTCAGGACGCTGTAAACACAGCTAAAGAATTCAATGAACGTCTGGACTTCAACGGTGTGGTACTGACCAAACTCGATGGTGATACCCGCGGTGGTGCGGCTCTTTCTATCCGTTCGGTAGTGAACAAACCGATTAAATTCGTAGGTACAGGTGAAAAGCTGGAAGCAATCGATCAGTTCCACCCTGCCCGTATGGCCGACCGTATTCTCGGTATGGGTGACATCGTTTCATTGGTAGAACGCGCACAGGAACAATACGATGAAGAAGAAGCCAAACGCTTACAGAAGAAAATTGCCAAAAACCAATTCGACTTCAACGACTTCCTTAGCCAGATTGCACAAATCAAGAAAATGGGTAATCTGAAAGACCTCGCTTCCATGATTCCGGGAGTAGGAAAAGCAATCAAAGATATTGATATTGACGACAATGCTTTCAAGAGCATCGAAGCCATCATTTATTCCATGACTCCGGCAGAACGTTCCAATCCGGAAATACTGAACGGTTCACGCCGTACGCGTATCGCCAAAGGTAGCGGAACGACTATCCAAGAAGTGAATCGCCTATTGAAACAGTTCGACCAGACACGCAAAATGATGAAAATGGTGACTAGCAGCAAAATGGGTAAGATGATGCCTAAGATGAAAAAGTAATCATTCTGTAGATCCAAATCTAATGATAAGTAAAAAGAGGGAGTTTCGGCTCCCTCTTTTTTATACCCCCATCTCTTGACAAAAATTCCAATCCCTTTGGAGAGTTCAGTTATTTATTTTACTTTTGTCCATCACCAATAAATACTCTGAAAATATGACTCTGATAGACGGAAAAGCAATTTCCGAACAAGTAAAACAAGAGATTGCAGCCGAAGTAGCCGAAATGGTGGCTCATGGCGAAAAACGCCCGCACCTGGCCGCTATTCTTGTAGGACACGATGGTGGTAGCGAGACTTATGTAGCTGCCAAAGTAAAAGCCTGTGAAGTATGTGGATTCAAGTCTTCCCTCATCCGTTATGAAAGTGACGTGACCGAAGAAGAACTGCTTGCCAAAGTACGTGAACTAAACGAAGACAACGACGTGGACGGCTTTATCGTACAACTTCCCTTACCCAAGCATATCTCCGAACAGAAAGTAATCGAAACAATTGATTACCGTAAAGACGTAGACGGTTTCCATCCGATCAACGTAGGCCGTATGTCCATCGGGCTTCCGTGTTATGTATCCGCTACTCCCAACGGCATCCTCGAATTGTTGAAACGTTATAACATAGAAACTTCCGGAAAAAAGTGCGTCGTACTCGGACGCAGCAATATTGTCGGCAAACCGATGGCTGCCCTGATGATGCAGAAAGCCTATCCGGGCGATGCCACAGTAACCGTATGCCACAGCCGTAGCAGAGACCTGGTAAAAGAATGTCAGGAAGCTGATATTATTATCGCTGCTTTGGGACAACCGAACTTTGTAAAAGCCGAAATGGTGAAAGAAGGCGCGGTAGTTATTGACGTAGGTACTACCCGTGTGCCGGATGCAACCAAGAAATCAGGTTTTAAACTGACCGGCGACGTGAAGTTTGACGAAGTTGCACCGAAATGCTCATTCATCACTCCCGTACCGGGCGGTGTTGGACCAATGACGATTGTATCGTTAATGAAAAATACACTCTTAGCTGGTAAGAAAGCTATTTATCAATGAGACATACCCTGTTTCTGATGATTTTGCTTCTCTCTTTGTCCTGCACCTCCCGGTCGCAGGCAAAGAGAGATTCTATCATTGACACCCTGTCGGACAGCCTTTCCGACAGCATCTTCCCCACCGACACCCTACGCCTCCTTTTCGTAGGTGACCTCATGCAACATCAGGGACAAATCAACGCTGCACGAACATCAACCGGCTATGATTACTCCACATGCTTTGCGTATGTCAAAGAAGAAATAAAGAAAGCCGACCTCTCCATCGCCAACCTGGAAGTGACATTAGGAGGCAAACCTTACAAAGGTTATCCTGCTTTCAGCGCGCCGGACGAATTTCTGACCGCAATTCACGATGCAGGTTTCAATGTTTTAGTGACTGCCAACAACCACAGTCTCGATCGTGGTAAATCCGGACTGGAGAGAACCATTCAATTAATAGACTCTTTAAAGGTTCCACACGCAGGCACGTATATCAACGCTGATGAACGCGAAAAGAAATATCCTCTTTTATTAGAAAAGAACGGATTCCGCATCGCCCTGCTCAACTACACGTATGGAACAAACGGCATCCCCGTTACCCCTCCTAATATCGTGAACTATATCGATACAGCCATCATCGTCAAAGATATTGAAGAGAGTAAAGCAATGAAGCCGGATGCCATCATAGCTTGTATGCATTGGGGAATCGAATACCAGTCACTCCCGGACAAAGAGCAAAAATTCCTCGCCGACTGGCTGATTGAAAAAGGAGTAAACCATATCATCGGCTCCCATCCTCACGTAGTTCAGCCCATCGAAGTTCGCACAGACAGCCTGACGAATGACAAACATCTCGTAGTCTATTCGCTGGGAAATTATATTTCCAATATGTCCGCCCGCCGCACTAACGGAGGACTGATGGTAAGAATGGAATTAGTAAAAGACAGCACTGTCCGCCTCAATAATTGTGATTATAGTTTGGTATGGACAGCCCGTCCCATTCAATCAGGAAAAAAAAATCATCAATTGCTCCCAGTCAATTTGCCGATTGATTCAATTCCTTTACAAGCACGTAACTCTCTGAAAATCTTTGTAAATGATGCGCGAACCCTTTTCAGCAAGCACAATCGGGGAATAAAAGAATATACTTTTTTCGAAAAAAAATAGCAGAATCTTTTGGAAATTAGAAGATAATATCTATCTTTGCACCGCGTTAGAGAAACGCAAACATGGTGGATGTAGTTCAGTTGGTTAGAGCGTCAGATTGTGGTTCTGAATGTCGCCGGTTCGAGTCCGGTCTTCCACCCAGAGATAAGTCCTTGTAAGTTAGAAACTTATGAGGACTTTTTCTTTGGTAGCGGGGTATCATTCAGGTGCTAAATCTGGTATAAAATAACCTGTTAAAGTCCAATTGTTGGCTAATTGTTGGTGGAAAAATACAATACCTAACATGCTGACATTCAAGGCAGAAATCAGAAAGAATGAGATGAAAGTTGGTGGAACTTTCAATGTGAAGATTAGAGTAACCTATAACAGAGAGGTTAAGAGGTTGGCTACTCATATCTTTGTAAGAACAGAAGACCTGACTAAGGACTTCAAGTTAAAGAATCCAAAGTACATCAAGGAAGCTGACAAATTGGTCAGATACTATGAAGAGTTATGCATGGGGCTTCCATTAGAGGCTTCCAATTTAACCTTAAATGATGTACTTGATTATATCCAGAAAGAGAAGGAAAAGAATACTCCTATTGACTTTATCCAGTTCTGCAAAGACTGGTTAACAACTACAGAGGTCAAAGGTAAGAGGAATTATCAAACTACCCTTAATACCTTCATTGCCTTCTTAGGAAAGGATAAACTGAATACCAACCAAGTTACCAAGTTGTTAATGATGGAGTTCATGGAATACCTTCACAAGAAAAGGGCTAAACAAGTAGCAGAACTTCAGAAGAAAGGCAAGAGAATACCTTCCAACAGAATGGTGTCTTTATACATGGGAAGCATCAGGCATCTATTCAATGAAGCCAAGAAGAAGTATAATGACTATGACAGGAATGTCATTAGAATACCTAATTCACCTTTTGAGAATTTGGAGATACCAAAGCAAGAAGCAACTAGGAAGAGAGCATTATCAGTAGAGTTAATCAAGAAGATATGGGAACTGCCTTATATCATCAATACCAATGGTAGGGAAAGGTTGTGTCCTTTTAACTTAGCCAAGGATTGTTTCATTCTCTCCTTCTGCCTAATAGGGATAAACTCTGCTGACTTGTACAACTGTACTGAAATGGAAGGTGGTTCAATTACTTATTACAGGACTAAGACTACAGACAGGAGACTTGACAAGGCTAAGATGAAAGTAGATGTTCTTCCTATCCTGTTACCTCTAATGAAGAAATATGAAGATTACACCCAGAAGAAGGTGTTCTGCTTCTATCATCTCTATTCTACTTTCAAGAACTTCAACAGAGCCATCAATCTTGGGCTAAAGCAGATTGGCAAGATACTCAAAATTGATGATTTGGAGTACTATGCTGCAAGGCACTCATGGGCTACATTAGCTGTTAACAAGGTAGGTATTGATAAGTACACTGTTCATGCTGCATTGAATCATATTGATGAGGCTATGAAGGTCACTGACATCTACATTGAAAGGGACTTTAAGATAGAGAATGAAGCTAACAGAAAGGTGATTGAATATGTATTTAGTAACCATAGTGAGTTATCTTGTCCAGAAGTGAAATAAGTTTAACACAAAAGAACCTCCGTAATTGATTGAATTATGGAGGCTCTTTAGTATATTTGTTCACTTACAATCTATATACTAACTACAAACTAAGTGAGATATGAGCAAAGAAGATGAACTGGCAAAAGAGCTAGTAGAAGTAGTACCTAATACCTATGGTGACTTACATGATGCACCTGTAGAGTACATTGAGATATTATCCTCTGGGAAAGTAGGAGAAACTAAAACCATACCTCAAGACACAGTAATAACTAGTTTGGATGACCTACTATTTGGCAGAGTACCAGAAGTAATAAGAGAAGAAGTTGGTGACTCCTTCTGGAATCTGGCTGACTTCATAGATAAGATGCCTCATGGTATTGTAGACAAGAAGATACCAGGTATTGGAGCTACCACCCTTGAGATAAACTCAAAGAGAAACTCAATCATAGTCTTTCCTACTAAGGCTCTGGCTTATGGTAAACACTCCAAGCATCCTAATACTCTATATGTAGGTAGTGAGATTAAAGGACAAAATGAGAAGGTTACCAATCAGCAGATTGAGGAATACTTGGCTAAAGATGGCTACAAAAAACTTCTAGTAGTTGCAGACAGTCTAGGTAGACTATTAGGTATCATAGGGAAAAACTATAGAGACTACTTCCTTATGATTGATGAGGTTGATGTTCTCCAGACTGACAATAACTTCAGACCCCAATTGGAGAATGTTATTGACTACTACTTAATATTTCCCCCAAAGAATAGATGTATGGTAACAGCTACTATGAAGGAGTTCAGCAATCCACACTTAAAGACTGAATGTAGATTTCCTATAACATGGCAATACAATACCCATAGAAATATAGACTTACTACATACAGATAATATCACACAGGCCGTCATAGAAAAGGTTATCTCTCACCCTACAGAGAAGATATTCATTGCCTATAACTCCATACTCCAAATAAGGAATATTATAGCATCACTAGATGAAGAAACCAGAAAGGAATGTGCTATCCTATGTAGTGAGGCATCCATAAAGGAAGCAGGAGAATACTTTGTACCCAAATTAGGAGACAATGATACCTTACCTGCTAGGATTAACTTTGCCACCTGTTGCTACTTCACTGGTATAGATATAGAGGATAGTTACCATCTAATCACTGTATCAGATGTAAGAAGAAGCCACTCAATGTTGACCTTAGATAGAATGACACAAATACATGGTAGATGCAGAAAGGATAATGGAGTACTAAGTGAAACTATCATATATAATACCTTAGGATATGTATCAGTAATGGAAAGTATGGAAAAGTACACTATTACTCTATTAAACAAAGCCCAAAAGGTACTCAAAGTACTTGAATCAGCAGATACTATCTCACAGGGTGATTATACCTTGACTGATCTATTTGCAATAATCAAAGAAGCCATAAGAGAGAAAGCACAGGAGAGAATTGCAGGGAATGAGTTAATTAACTTGACTAGAAAGGATGTATATGGAAAGGATGTACCTGCCTACCTCAACATAGACTACATCATTGAAAGAACCGAGTTATATGCCTCATACTTCATGCCTGAAACACTGAAAGAAGTACTAAGGAAACAGGTTAAAATCATTAGCTACAAATCCCTGAACTATGATGTATCACCAGAGCAAAGTAGCATAGAAAAGGCTAATAAGGATGCACAGAATAAGTTGACAGAAAGCTACATTCAAGAAGCCATAAATAATATCAAACTATTGTCAACCACAGGACAGTTGAATGATAATACCTTGTACTCATATACTAGACATTGCAGAAGTAAAACTAAGATATTCTTAGAGAGATTCATCAAGCTATATAGGTATGTTGACCTTGATAGTCTACTACATCAGCTATGGGAGATTAGGACAAGTAACAATTTAGCCTTCAAAAACTTCAATAATACAGTCATGTATTGGGCACTAGATGAAGAGCATCCTTTCAAGGTTGCTATAAGAAGAAGTTTCACCTTAAACAAGAGCTATTCAGCAAGTGAGATACAAGAGATATTAACTCCTATAGTCCAATATCATTTACATAAGGTACTGAAACCAAGAAAGTATGTAGCCTTATTGAAGAACATGTATGCTGTTGACAGAACATCTAGGAATAAGTATATCATCAGAAAAGAGAATCCTAGAGGTTTTAAAGAACCTACTGGCAGGATAGCTACCAAGGAGAATAATTTGTTAAAGCTATTTATGTTATAGAAAGTTAATAAATAGCCAAATAAATGATAAGGATGTTGGTATTACAGACATTATTTGCTATATTTACAACTGATAATCAGATGATTATAGAAGTGATTCATCTCTAATATGACATTAACTATCAACAGAACCAACCTTAGGGTCAAATATCACCCTATACTAATTACCTTTAGTCCTTTATTACTGTAGGTAATTAGTATGGAGTGGATTTTGACCCCTCTAAAACAAGAATTAATGACAACAGCAAAACCATACACTATCATCCCCATTGAAGCTTGCAGGTACTTCAATCCAAAGCAGCTCTACCTGTTAGCAGGTCTGTATATCAATGCCCACTACCAAAGAGGAAGTAACTACATGACAACAGATACTACTTTCAGCCAGTTGTCAGAGCTTACAGGAGTAAACACAGATTATATCAAGGATTCCTTTATCCCCAAACTAAAAGAGCTAGAAGATAAAGGATATAGAGTAGAGACTATACAGCAGCAAAGAGAGATTAGAAGGAATATTTATTATCTACCCAATCCTACTAAGAATTTCAGGATTATATGGGCAGAGTTATTCAGTGACAGCTCTTTAAATCCAGAAGAGAAAGGAGTTATGATAGGGTTATATTGCCTTTGTGTTAACAATGAGTTCAGGATAGACCTATCAGATAAACTCATTTATAGTCATTTAGATATAGCAAAGAACACATATAAAAAGTATAGAGACTTATTGATTGAGAAGAAAGTAATCTGGTCTTCTTATGATGTTCCAATGAAACTAGTATGGACTGAACACATGGAAGCTAAAGTCCTTCTGTACCCTCACTTGGGTTACAATACTTGGATAGACAAAGTTACATCAGATGTACCAGATGATGATGAAATCAAGCATTACCTTGATACTATTAATGATGAATGAATGATACATACCCCAATACCCCCTGTTTTCCCACCAGAAGGCAGGGGATTATTGTATATGTACATAACTAATATATAGCACTCCCTACTGCTCCTACCATACTGTAATTCAGATAATTTTTATTTTTTATTTTCAATTTCTGTAAACTTGACACCTACAAGTGCACTCTAAGTCACAAAGTCTCCCTCCCCTTACCTTAGGAGTGGGATATCCCCCTCTGCAACAATAATAAAAATACAATTATGGAAAAGTTAAAGTTCTTAGAAACATTGACAGTGAATGAGTTCAAGGCTCAAAAGGGAGTAAGCAAGATTGAGGTTAAGCAGAATCCACACACAGGTAAGTGCTTCTTTGTCTATGGCTGTGAAACTGGTGCAGTCAGTGACAAGTTCATCAATGGAGAGGTTACCAATCCTGTTGTCTCCCAAGTATGCTCACCTGATACAGGTGATATGTTCTATATGCTACATCAAAGAGGTGAAGGTGGAGCTATGACATTGGCAACTCTATGATGGGTGTCAATATAGACCTCAAGGAGGCAAGTTTATTAGGACTTGCTTCCTTTTTTCTTTATAGACTGTGTATAACAATTAATCCTATTCAGATATGTTGAATTTAAGAGTTTCATCCAAGAAGCAGGCTAAAATTAAGCTTGCTCTACAAGGCTGTGCAGGTTCAGGTAAGACCTATTCAGCATTGCTTTTAGCTTATGGTTTATGCAATGACTGGACTAAGATAGCCATCATTGATAGTGAGAATGGAAGTGCTGACCTTTATGCTCACTTAGGTGCTTATAATGTATTAAGTTTAAGTGATAACTTTACACCTGAAACTTATATACAAGCTATTGAAATATGTGAAGGTGCAGGCATGGAAGTTATTATAATTGATAGCATCTCACAGTGTTGGGATAACTTGCTTGAATACCATGCAGGATTACAAGGTAACAGCTTCACTAACTGGCAGAAGGTGACACCCAGAATCAATGCTTTCATGCAGAAAATATTGCAGTCTGGAAGCCATATTATATGCACTATGAGATGCAAACAAGACTATGTTTTAAGTGAGAAGAATGGCAAGATGATACCAGAGAAAGTAGGACTTAAAGCAGTCATGAGAGATGGTATAGATTATGAGTTTACCATAGTCTTTGACATCAACATGAAGCACCAGACTATTGCATCTAAAGACAGGACAAACCTGTTTATAGGTAAGCCTGATTTTACCATTACACCTACTACAGGACAGATCATAGCAGATTGGTGTAATGATGGTGTCAATCTGGAGATGATAAGGAGCAAGATTAACAGCAGCAAGACCATTGAAGAACTGACTGCCATCTATCATGCTTATCCAGAATGGTATCAACAGTTAACATCAGACTTCATGCAGAAGAAAGCAGCACTTCAGGTACAAAAGAATCAACCAACTATTAACTATACCCCTAATTACATTAGATATGGAAATAATGCAGTTGCAGCCAGTCAGAGCTAATCTGATATACCCTAATAGAAATAAGGCGAATAACCCTTATATTCAAACAGTTGAGCCAATAGAAGTCATCAACACAGGTATTATATCAACAAATCCTGTGGGAACTGAACCAATAAGCACCAGAGAAGGCAATAAGTTACCTTTTATTGAAGCTAATACAAAGGAAGTTACTATGCAGTACCTCAAGGAGGAATGTATTACACCTGTGTTTTCTAAGGACAATGAGGTTACTATATCACACTCCAGTTTCATTGAAACTGCATGGGAAGCAGCTAACAAAGTGTTCTCCAATGAGAGAATAGAAGAACCTGCCATCAGGGTAAGCCATGTTATCAAAGGTAGAATACCGGAAGCTATTCATAAACCAGTGAATCAACTATTGGAATCTGATAAAACCATCTACTTTGAGAGAATGATGTTCTGTTTTGAGATACCTACCATATATGAGGATATTGCAGGTAACAGACTGAATTTAACCATAGGTGGAGTAAGAGCTTATAATCACATGAATCTGTACAGCAAGAAGGGTGCAGAGAAATTCAAGGTATTCATTGGCTTCAAAAATTTAGTCTGCTGTAACATGTGTGTATCAACAGATGGTTACAGATCAGAATTAAAGGTCATGAGTACAACTGAACTATTCAATGCAGTGATGAGGCTGTTCCAAGAGTACAATATAGCCCAACACTTGTATTATATGTCAGCTTATAAGGATAGCTATATAAGAGAATCCCAATTTGCCCAGTTCTTAGGCAGATGCAGATTATATCAGTTCCTTCCCATAGACCAGAAGAAGAAGTTACCACAGATGTTAATGACTGATACCCAGATAGGATTAGTTGCCAAAGCATATTACAATGATGATAACTTTAGCACCCTTTTGGACAGCAGGGAAATCAGCATGTGGAATGTATACAACTTACTAACTGGAGCTAACAAGAGCAGTTACATTGACAACTTCTTGGACAGGTCACTTAATGCCACTCAATTGGCTGAAGGACTTAATAAGGCTTTATATGGTGAAAATGAATATAGTTGGTTCATTAATTAGTGCATCTTATGGATAATATAATGAATGTATCAGAAGTTCAATTGAGCTATAAAAGCAATGTCAAATCATCAACTAGATACAAGATAAATAGCTCCCAGGATGCCTATGAACTATTGATAAAGTGCTTCCCTGATGACACTATAGAATACAAGGAAAGTTTTAAAGTGGTGCTGCTTAATCAGTCTAACAGAGTACTGGGTATAGTACCTATTTCAGAAGGTGGAATCTCTGCAACTTATGTAGATGTAAGGTTGATATTACAAGCTGCCTTACTGGCTAATGCAACACAGGTAATATTGGCACATAATCACCCTTCTGGAAGCATGAAACCCAGTACTCTGGATGATGTTTTGACTGAAAAAGTAAGGAAGGTGGCTGAACTCATGGAAATTCATGTAGCAGACCATATAATCTTAAGTCCAGAGAAGGAATATTACTCCTATCATGATGAAGGAAAGCTATAAACATTTAACCTTCTAAGGTCTACAATATCCTACCTTCTATTAAATCCATCCCCCTCTGCTGTTATTATACCATTATGATGGGAAATTTCTCCTGTCTCACTTTCTTGCATATTATATATACAAAGTAAGTGATGCAGAATGGCAAATCAGGGGATAGTTTTATAGAGGTTGACTGCCTCTTTTAATATAGGTTGAGGGTATTTGATTACAGGGTAAAGAGATGTACTGCTATAATAACTTAACCACTTGAGGTTCGGTGAAGTATGTAAACATGAATTATAGCAATAGTTAGTAAGTTAGACTAAATTAAATATTGATTGAATTATGTGTGAGATTATCTTGATTCTAGTGGGGTTTATCCTCACCAGTATGATACTTAAGGATTAAGAGGTTATATACCTCTTACTATGTGTTTTTATTGTTGTTGATAGCCCTAGTTCTTCATGGACTGGGGCTTTAACTAATGTATATATGACAGCATTAGATATGATATTACAGTGGTTCATATTGATAGCTACTGGTGCTCTATTTATCAATTGGGCATACAGAAAGTGAATAATTAAGTCTACCTTTGTGCAATAAGAATATAAGCCTACACCTATGGTACTGATATGGCTTTAAACCTATTAAATTATAGCAGTCAAGTGATGAAGTATTACTGGAAAGTTCTATCTTTGCAACAGTATTAATTAAATGACAACTAATGAAATAGAAGTTTAACTAAGACATATTAGATAAAGAAGTGTTTGCTTCTTACTTGTGACAGTCCTAAAATTACCACCTTGAAGACTAACAATCACAGCAGTAAGTAGTGGATACTCATACCATTAGGTGTGGGCTTCCCTTATATTGTGTGATTGTAGGTATGTGGTAATACCTTGGACTCCCAATAAGGTTAGGCTCACATCTTCTTTTTGTAGTATGGCTACAAAAGGAATATATATGAAGAAAGAAAATTTGGGGATATTTATCACAGTCCTTAGTGGAACTATATTTACATTGTGCATAGTAGGTTATCTATCAAAGCTAGAAGGCACAACCAAGAAAAATCAAAATCCAACAGAGACAACAGCAGAAGCTGTCGACTCATTAGTCCAAGAATATTTTGTCCGAAAAGCAGAAGCTAAAGGTTTCAAGAAGGGAGTTATTCAGCATAGTTTAAATACCAAATGGAGTGAATTTGCTGATAGGAGTTATTACTCATATATCAAGACTTTGAAATCTGGAATGAAGTTGTACAGGGCAGAAGCTACTAACATGATGATGGAAGTATATGTATTAAAAGGATATATCAAAATTCAGTCTTCCAATATCATATTACATGATAAGACTAGTGAAACATTGAAGTCAATGGATGCTTGGCTAATGTCCTGCAATCCTCTTACTGTCATTGGGGACATATCCAGTACTAAGGAGTACAACTTTCATGACTATGATATCATGTTGAGAAAGTTAGGCACAGATGGAATACATTATATGATTTCAAGCAGCAGTGATACCAACAATCAGAGTATCAAAGCTACAACTGATCCTTCTCTAAACAAACAATACTCTAATGAGTACTTCTCTATAAAGTACCCTACCACATGGCAGATAGTTCAGGATGACAACCAAGTAACTGGTAATACAACTGTCTCTGTTCAGATTATGGAGAAATTGAAGAATGACCATGACTTTAGACCTAATATTAACATCATTGTTTCCAAAAAGAAATGGAGTGAACCTACCTCTTATTTAGCCCAGAACACAATAGCCCAAAATAAGCAAATAATGGACAGTTATCACCTACTAGAACAGAATGATGACATCTACATAAACAACTGTCAAGGAAGTGTGATAGACTACACCTTTAACATTCAAGGGTACAAGTTGCATGGCATACAATACATAGTAAAGAAGAAGGATAACACAACCTTTATCATTACTGCAACAACAGATGCAGCAAGGCACAGTAAACAAAAGGTAATTGCAAATACAATGATTAACTCACTTAAAATCAAGTAATATGAACAAAAAAGAACTACAAACATTAACCATTGAACAGCTCAATGGAATGACAGAACAGGCACTAAAGGCTGTAGCTGATGAAGTGTTGGAAAAGCTAAATGAGACTGAAATAGAGAAACTTCCCCTTGAGGTCAAGAAGAAGCTCAACTTGAAAAGGAAAAGCATCTGGTGCAGTGCTGAACTATGGATTTCATTAATACTTGGAGCACTGGTTATGAGTATAATGCAATCTATCAGGGGTAAATAATAGCCTTAAGTCAGAATTAAAGTATGATGGAGATTCTATTTGACCATCCAGACAGAGGGGCTGACTATCTATTTGTTGCAATCATCTTGATAGTAATATTTTGGTGGGCTGGCAGAAACAGCTAAAATTAACACTTGAGAGAGATGGAACATATTAGCACACCAAGAAGAAGAGATTTATCTTATGGACTCACAAAAGTTGGTCTTCCTATTATACTTGCTAGGGTCAAAGACAAGCACCTTTGCTTCATCTTAGATACTGGAAGCACCTGTAGCCTGATAGACAGTACTGTAGTAGAATATTTCAAAGATATAGTAGAGCCAGTTGGTGACTATTGCATCAGTGGAATTGAAGGGACTAAGCACAAGGTAGATATGATTACTCTGCCTTTCACATTTGAAGGTCAGATATATAAGCCCAAATTCTGTGTAAGACCTTTGCTGGATGCCTTTAGTGGCATTGAAGAAGAAAGTGGCATACAGGTACACGGCTTACTTGGGACTGACTTTCTTTTGGAGAACAAATGTATCATTGATTTCAAAGAATGTTGTATTTATAATGAATAATAACTATGTATAATATATTAGCAGCAATTGGACTTATAACAATCCTTGCTATTCTCTTTTTTTTATATTTAAATAGTATAGACAGAAAGAAGGAAGAGGAAAAAGATAACTATGATTTGGCTAAATACAGTGACAAATGTGAAAATATAGAAAAGAATGCATCATCAGTTGATGAAGTACATAAGCAAATTAGACAGGTCTTATCTGACCCCAAAGAGAGATTAGAAGCTGAAACTAGAAGAAGACAATATCAGAAGGAGTTAGATGATTTAAATGAAGAAAGACATAAGGAATATGTAATTAAGCGTACCTATTCATATAAATATGAGAGTGATGTATTTGATATATTCTCAAGAACATTTAAGGTTGTTACAGTATCACATTATAGACCATATAGATATCTTGTAAAAGAAGATATAGTTACTGAAATACAAAAGAGATATGGTAAAGAATATATAGCAGCACTTGATTTATACAATGAATGGATTGAGAATGAATTAATACGGGAATTTAATGGAGAGATTTCTTTAGGAGCAACCTTACAACGTAAGGCTAATATTATATCATCTAAAGATATGAATATGGATAAATGGATGGCTAATCATCATAAATAACACTTTCAGCAGATTTAGTTATGAAACAAAAGCAAGAAACTTAGCACTTCAAAGTGCTATTAGTAGTATGATACTAGCATAGTAGTAATGCAAGAAGAGTTCAACTACAACATAAAGTTAGAGATTGTTTGGAGAACCAAACATATTCACTATATTTGCATCAATCATTAAAATCAAAAGTAATGAAGAAAGCACCTTAGAGTTTAACAGTGATTAGCAGGTAAACCTGTTACACTGACACCATATAAAATGGTGGAGAAGCTAGCCAAATTAGTAGCAATACTATCATGTTGACTAATAGTTGACTAATGAGCTAGCAAGGAGATATTTAACTTGCTGACAGTTGAGACCACTATAAGGCTACTCGTTAAAGATTGTGGTTCTGAATGTCGCCGGTTCGAGTCCGGTCTTCCACCCAACAAAAACCCTTGTAAGTTAAATACTTATGAGGGTTTTCTGCTTTCAGGAAATAGGCATCTTAGAGAGCAAATCATGCTAAATCCTACCTAATATTCCTTGTTGTTGGTCTATTGTTGACCCCCAATTAAGTAAGTTAAAATGCTAACAAATAATACATAAATCTTTCCGTTTAACCCATAAACGAAATATATTGGCTCAGTTTGAAAACTTGGGGGAATTAGTTAAAAACACTATCTTTGTGGCATGA
>OAWM01000080.1_pt1 | contig 97651 bp, 92 predicted proteins | sample 1495501 | NCBI WGS metagenome assembly OAWM01 (sample SAMEA2580210, study PRJEB22360) | human gut metagenome | biome: human gut; feature: human-associated habitat; material: faeces | place: Denmark | collected 2008/2010 | reverse complement strand
GGCACTTCCATTAATGATTACAATTTTCATGCGTGTATCCTCCAACTTCCGATTTTAATGTCTCTATTATACCATAATGATACTATTATAAAAAAGGAAAAAGAGCTCCTTCGAGCTCTTTTGATTCAGTTCTGTAAACTTGAATTTGACTTGCCTATTTTCTTAAAATCTCATGTGGAGCTTCTATTTCATTTGCCAAGGTATGCTCTGTTAATTCTGACATCAATTTCAATTTTTTATTAATCAATGGTCGCATACAATTAGGAACATGTTCCTGATGCGCTCTGTGGATTGCTACACATTCCTTACAGTTTCCGTGATAACGACAGGCTTTCAGGCAAGGACAGTGATCTTTGTCTTTATACTCCTTACGAAATTCCGCTGCAAATTCTTCTTGCAGTCTCAGTCCCTCGACACGGTTTCCCTTATGAAATTCTACCATTGCATCCAGTTCTTTCTGGTTCCCTTCAATCTTCATGTTATTATAGCGCCTCCATTTCAACTATTCTTCATTTTCTGATAAATTCCGATTTCTATTTTCGTTTCCATAGCATAGTGTACTCTTTTTCACCAGTAGCTTCATCCAAGCCTTCACATTGAATAATGAACCCTTCTCTTTGGTAAAAAGAAATTGCTCTGGCATTCTTCTGGTATACATTTAATCGTAAGCTAACTTTTTTATCCTTAACATAATCTAATAAAAGCTTACCTATGCCACATGACTGCATTTCATCGGAGACAAAAATACCTTCTATATATTTATCATTTAGTCCTACAAATCCTTGTATCATTTTATCTGCTTCAAACACATAAACTTCGTATTGTGACATCATTTCTTTTACTAATTCATAATTACTTTTCCAGTATTGATTGGAAATAAAATAATGTGCTTTCAGATTTGTCTTTAACCATATGTCAGCGACTCTATCGATATCTCCGTTCAGCAACTTTCTAATCATAACAAATATTCTCTACAACTACATCCTTTATGCTTTTCTCTTTTTTTCATTCTATCACAAGCTCACCATTAATCATCAATTTTTTGATATTTTTTCTTTTCCCCCACTGTAAAACAGTCTCTGAGCGTTTCGTTATATAGAGGGATACAAATAAGAGCAAGATCCACCCATGTTTAACAGTAATGTCGTTTGCCATCCTGTTCTCCTATGGGATTTATCTTGATGGGGATTTCCCCATACCCTCTCAATAACAGACGTTTCACTTGTCTGTTGGTTCCACCTAAAGGTGTTCACAGCACTATTTCTAATATCGGAAGGGACAGCCGATATTGAAATACGTGAACTCCCGGCGGGAGGAATAGTCTCAGCGGAAGGAGGAGTATGAGAACAAAAACAAAAATATCTTCTTAGTGCAGCTTATCTCGCCAAGAAACTGAACTACAAACTACTATTCCATCTTCATAGGAAGAGATTCCATCATGTGAAAACTGTTCTGGATACTCTATATCACTAAGTTTCTCGTTTACATAATTATTAAAATTACGATATCTATTCTGTTCATTAAATTGTCCTGATTTCATCGAATTATATATTTCTTCAAGAATACAATATTTTTCATCTTCATACACCCAACAATAGTATTTTTGATTTTTTACAGACTCACATTGATATACCTGATTTAATGAATCCACATACGAAACAAATGCTTGATAATACATAAAGCATTCTTTATCAAAATTAATTTCTAAGTTAACTTCTCCCTTTCCTTCTGGATCCACATCATGTATATTCCATACTTTATCTATACCAGAGTATGCGTCAAAACATGAACAAATTACATGTTTGCTATCTTTTTGTGGGTAATACATCTGGTTTGTTGATGTATCCTTAATTGAACCCACATTATTTAATTGTACTTTTGCATGCTCGATTGTCTTTTTCCTAACATTCTTATTACAAGTCCCCTTACTTTCAAATAAAAATACTTTTTTTTGCCCATCAACTCCGATCCAATCTGGTGCCATTTTTCCATTCACCAACGTTCCTTTAAAACTCTTATCTGTAAAATGATATAATTTGTTAATGTTATATATTTCATTTGCAATAATTCTTGTTGCTAACATACCCATGGCAAAAGAAATTACATTTTTATATGAAGTTTCCGCAAATTCATACTCATCTGAAATTACATAAAACCCTTTTTCCTTTTTTACTGCCATTCTACACATTGATGAATAAAATTTTCTTGCATCTCGAGAAATCAGTTTTTTTCCGTAAAATCCATTTAAAATAGCATATTTACTAAAATCTCCTCTTGAAACGTTAAATGATCTATGTTTGGTTGCATTAGGATTTTTTGAATAATCATTCTCTGAATCAAAATATTCATAATTCACACTTTCCATCTATTTTCCTTCTCCTTATCAGATGTAAATTTTTTTGATATCATTTTATTAACTTATCATTTTTCTTCATTCTATCACAGCATCTATTCTTCCGCCATCAGTCTTTCAAACCAGCTATCCAATAGCAATGATAAATTGGCCTACATCTGGCAATTCTTGCAGCATTTCGTCCAGAGTTTTCTGTTTCACATATTTCTGCACATACACCCAACAGGCAAGTACTCTATGGAGCAATCACTCCGGAAGTACCGGCTTCCATCCTTCAGTTACATAATGATGTAACAATCGTTGCTGATGAAGCTGCACTGAGTGAGATTGATAAATAATATCTACTGGACACCGGACATTGCAGTGTAACTTATGAAACGCATTTAGCTTTTGTTAAAAAAGGGAAGCTGTGATACACATCCATATACCACAACTTCCCTATATTTTCATCTTCATTTAATTTTAATCAATTGTCCATTTAAGCAGCTGTTCTTTCACCTTTTCAAATATCTGCATTACAACTACTAACACAATTACCATAAAGATAAATCCAACCCAGGTATGCAAGATGATACACTCTACAATATGACGGATAATACAGAATACCAGGCCAATCTGTTTGCTGCCGATCTGCTGATTGAAGATGAGGAAATCGAAGATATGGTTCAGAACGAGGACCTGGATTATTTCGGACTCTGCAGTTCATTGAATGCGACTCCGGAACTAATGAGCTTTAAATTATACAGCCTGACAAAACGAGGCCAGGCTTATCATATGCCGATGGAGATTCAGAGCAATTTCCTGGCGAAATAAAGTAAATAAAGATCCTGTTCTATATATCATAGTATGAACAGGATCTTTTTATAATGATTTATTTTCTATCTAAAATTTTATTAAACCGACTAAAGACTCCATAGTTTGTGTGTTTGACTTACTGTTTATATCTATCTTCTCCTAAATATTTTTCTAGTCATTGCAATATAAAATTGCTTATACAGTCTCTCCCTTAAGAGTCCTGGTATTCTGGATAATATACAGAGCGACCGATATGACCATCATTATAGCACACAAACCAATCAACAGATCTGATACCATCGGTGTAATGTGGAACCATATAATATGCACCGCTGCAGTTCCATATAATAAAAAGGTTACTATCTTTCCATGCCAGTCTGCACCATGTACTTTTCCTGTCTTTTGTATCACAAGACATCCACTGACTACCATATACAGCTCCTTACCTGCCATTATTACGATTAAAAGAAGCACATGCGGAAAACGAGTAAACAGACAGATTAACATCGCTGCCTGTGTCAGCTTATCAGCCACCGGATCAAGTATTTTTCCTAAATTACTAATTCTATGGAATCTTCTTGCGATATATCCATCAGCAAGATCCGTAAGACCAGACAGCAATAAGATTTCACCAGCTAACAGAGGATTTTTCTTTACACAATAACTCCATATAATTACCGGAATCAGACAAAGCCGAAAAAAAGAAAGAAGATTAGGAACCGTAATAATTCTATTCAAATTTTCTTCCTGATTCACTTCACTCTGCATGTACGGTCACCTCACTTTCCTTTTTTTTAGACATAAACCAATAAAATATAACACAAAATGCTAAAGCAAACACAACACCAAAAACATTTTGAATCACTCTAAGACTAACCGCTCCTTGTAGTCCATAAGTCTCTGCAGCAATGGCTAAAGCACCAAATGTGTTAAATACTGCCTGCCAGCCATATTGTGCTGAAAATCCTACACCGATTCCACCAAGAATTCCTATATATGCATAGATTGACGAAGGAAGCAGAAAATATAATACTGTAAAACATATAACACCTGCAATATTTCCGACAATCCTTTTACGGACTCTGTAGTGCATATCTTCCATAAACGGCAAAATCGTGGACATGGCCGCAATACCAGCCCACATTGCACGTGGCATATTACAAAGTTCTGCAATGCAAAGGACAATCGGTACGCATAAAATCTGACATATCTGCCATTTTGTTCTGGAAGAAGTGATATCAAATTCTTGTATCAGATCTTTCAGATTTCTTTTATAAGTTCTGTTTTTATGATTTCGATAAAATACGAAGCAGGTAAGTGCTGCACCTAAAGCCATTCCGACTAATCGCATCTGATAGCTTTTTCCCGTAACATCATAACCATATAGCAGCAGATACCCAAGAACCAATGTAGATTGATTAAACATGAATGGATTATGGCATCCGAACAGAATCAACACAGCCAGTGCCGCAATATTTAACAGCATTCCCAATACCGGTGAAAACTGATTTGCTAAATGCGGACATACAGTCATAATTACAAAGAACAAAGCCAAAAGCATCGTAGATTGTCCGGTGTGGATCCCCAGATCCGCATTTCTAAACACCATGAGACATAATAAGACTACTACACCTACAATGCTGTTCTCATTTCCAAATAGGATGCTGAAAATACTAACAAAGAAAAAACAAAATGCCATTGTAACAGCTATCTTCACCAGATATACCCACATATGATATAATTTTTCTTTTAGTGTTTCACTCTTTTTCAACAGGTTTTTAGAACCTGTCTGATTTAACTGCAACTCCTGATAAAATGTCATATAAATCCTCCCATCTTCTAATTTATCTTAAAACTATATAATCTCATCTTTCTGCTTTGGCAGCTCTATAACAAATCTGCATCCACCATATTCACGGTTTTCTGCTTTGATTGTTCCTCCGGCACTATCTACAATCCGTTTTACAAGTGCAAGACCTAGGCCATTTCCTTCTGCTTTATGAGATCCATCTACCTGATAGAACTTGTCAAATATTCTGGATTTTACATCATCCTCTATTCCTGGTCCTTCATCTTCCAGAATGAACTTAACAGAATCCTGTTCTTGTTTCAGAAACATCGTAATTGTCCCCTTTGAAGGGCTGAACTTAATCGCATTATCCAAAAGATTTATCCAGATATGCATAAAAAGTCCTTCATTCCCAGTATATTTAACTTCCTCCAATTCTACCTGAAAACCAATTTCTTTTTCTGTCCATTTTGTTTCCAATGAAAGAAATGCCTGGCGGATCTGTTCATCCAGACGATATTCTGTTTTTTTCATTGGTATATTCTGATTCTCTAACTTGGATAACAGCAAAATATTACCAACCAATCCGGAAAGTCTTTGGGTGTTAAATAAGATTTTTTCTACATATTCCTCTTGATCCGGAGACAGTTCTTCTCCCTGAAGCAGCATTGTATATCCTTCAATGGCATTAATCGGGGTCTTAAACTCATGAGAAACATTAGATACAAAAACCATCTGCAGCACCTCTGTTGCACGAAGTTCTTTTGTCATAACATTAAAACTTTGATAAGATTCTCCAACTTCTGCTATACGGCTGTTCGTTTCCAAATGCTGTTCAAAATCTCCCTGAGAAACTTCCTTCATTGCTTTACTAAGTCTGGTAATTGGTTCCAGTAACTTTGCATTGATAAAGGAAGTGATCAGCCCTGCAATCAATGTATTGAAAATCAAAAGCCAGCCAAGCACAGGTATGCTGCCCGGCAGATTAAAAAAATGATTCAAAAGAGCAAATAATAAAGCAGATATGACTGTTGAAAATACAAGTGCCAGCCAGATTGCACCAGTCAGACAGGATCGGATCCGCAATCCTTTTTCTTTCTTTTGTTCCATTATTTTTTCACCACCTTGTATCCAATTCCACGCATTGTTACGATTTCAAAATCAGGGTTATCTTTAAAACGCTCTCTGATTCTTCCTATATGTACCTCTATCGTATGTGGGTCTGCCTCCGTCTCGTATCCCCATACTTCATCCATCAACTGTTGTTTTGTAAATGTTCTGCCCGGCGAAGCTGCAAGCTTATATAAAAGCAGGAATTCTTTTTTAGGCAAAACAAGACTTTCCTTATCAGTTGTAACCGTCATTGCATCATAATCAAACTCTGTTGAACCGATCACAATTTTGTGTTCATTCAGTATCTGTGCACGGCGAAGCAGTGCTCCGACTCTTAAAACCATTTCATTCACATTTACCGGTTTTACCATATAATCGTCACTTCCCGAAAGAAATCCCTGGCGCATATCATCAAAGGAACCTTTCGCAGTGATCATAAGCACTGGTATCTGATATCCTGCTGAACGAAGTTCTGACACCAGTTCATAGCCATCCATAACCGGCATCATAATATCAGAAATGATCAGATCAATATATTCCTTATCCAATACTTCTAATGCCTGTGCTCCATCCGATGCACTTTTGACTTGATATCCATTCTTCTCAAGCACTTTTTGGAATAGCTGGCTTAATTCTTTATCATCTTCTACAATCAATATTTGAAACACGTTTTCCTTCCTCCTTATTAAAACAGATACCTTGCCCATCCAAGCAGATGCTGTACCAAAAATATTTTTCTCTGACGTTTCTTTGTTAATTCGATTGGCTCTACATGATATGGATCATTATAAGTTCCGCCTTCTAATATCTGGCGGGACACTTTTTCATATTCCATCATGCCCTCTTCCAACTGTTTATTAATATCTTTACTGCGAATTACAAGCATCAGTTCCGTATCCAGATATGCACTTCTCATGTCCATATTAAAGGAACCGATTACAGACAGATCATCGTCAATGAGAATACTTTTTCCGTGGTATGAATAACCGCCTTCATATTCCCAGATATTAATTCCTGTACTTAAGATTCTATTTCTGTTTTTCGCATAATCGGCAGCCCCAAATGGATTCCCATTATTCGCAACTGAATTTGTCATGATAGAAAAATCTGAAACGTTCTCTGCAATCTCCTCCCATGTATTATACATCATATCATTACAGATAATATATGGCGTGTGGATCTTCACACGATTTTTTGCATTTTTCATCAATTCTCCCAACTGATACCACACTACTGGTTCTTTGGAACCTGTGTGAATAGGATTTGACACTAATGTAATCTTTTCTGTCTCAAAAGTTTCGTCCGTATAATCGGTCTCGCAGATTCTTTCCTTATTCTCTTCAAAATATTTCTGATAGCTGTTCTGCAACTCTAAAACTGCGTTCTTTACAGATTTTCTATTTGCCAGTTTTTTATTGTTATGAAAATAACCACTGTCTTCCTGATTCCATATGGTTTCAAAATACTCTGACAACTGGTTAACTGAATTTTCTTTCTCAGGTTCATCGCAAACCACTAACACGTCTCTGTCATAGTTTTTATGTCCCGGAAAATCACCCAGGAAATAATTGTATGTATTTCTTCCCCCAAGAATATATCTCTTTCCATCTGCAATCAAATATTTATCATGCATTCTACCCATCATTTTCCACGGTTTCAACGGATTGGCCTTATTATACAGTTTAATTTCAACATTCTCATGGGAAGATAATCCATAGAAATACGGATTTCCTTCCATATCAATCCAGCTCTCCATTCCATCTACTAACAGACGAATATGTACACCTCTGTCTGCCGCATCATGCAGTGCTCCTAAAATCAATTTTCCACTTTCATCGGATTGAAATGCAAAAGTAGAAAGAATAATTTCCTTTTTTGCATTCTTGATCAAACGCACTCTTTGTAAAAGCGCTTCTGGATTCTTTTCTATGATTACTGCCCGTTCTGTATTTTCACTGCATTCGTTCCATGACCCATTTTTTGTTTCTTTTTTGGTTGTATTGGACACTTCCGGCTGCTTTTTATATGCAACGCAGATTCCGAGCAATTCATAAAAAGCCACACATAAAAAAATTGCCAGTATAACAAGAAGGATTTTACATATTTTATGCTTTTTCATTGTACATCACCTGATTCCTTTTTATTTCATACTTATACAATACAAAGTCAATCTCAATTTAACCTCAACAAAATTTATTTTTCATAAAAAAATATGACCGGCTTCTTTTTAAAGAAACAGTCATATTTTTATTCTAATATATGAAGGAGCTTTTCTTACTCCGTTGTATTAATCACTATTTTATTTCTTCCATAAGCTGTCGGATTTTTCTCAATGTACACCGTGTAACTGCCAGGTCATCTTCTTGTATATTCGATATGATTTTTTCATAAGCTTCTATCATTTTTTCTTTCTGACAATTACTTAATTCAATTGCCTTGTTCGTCAAAACAAGGTATGTTCTTTCTTTTTTTTCATCTAATTTCCAGATAATATATCCTTTATTTTCAAGACTTTTTACCATCTTAGATGTTTCTGGAATCGATAATTTCATGTATTCTGCCACTTCTGAAAGATATACTCCTTCATGACAGTCTGATTTTTCAACACATTCCTTTATACTATAAAGAAACAAATAATCTGTTCTTTCGACAAATTCAAATATACTTTCAACATTGATGCTCTTTAAAAAAAACTCCTCTGCACTGGTTCCTGCTCCCATATTATCGTTCCTCTCTTTCTATATATTCTTTTTTGCTGACTAGACTCTTATATGCCGGGCGAATGATCTTATCTGTAGTTATCAATTCTTCCAGGCGATGTGCACTCCAACCAGCAATTCTTGCTATCGCAAATAATGGCGTGTACAATTCTCTTGGAATATTCAACATGTCATACACAAAACCACTATAGAAATCTATATTAGGACTTACTCCTTTGAATATCTGACGCTGCTTTGCAATCAACTTAGGTGCAATCTTCTCAATATTGTTATAAAGGGTCATATCTTTCTCACGTCCTTTATCCCTTGCGAGTTGTTCTACAAAGCCTTTGAACACCCTTTCTCTCGGATCTGAAATAGAATATACAGCATGTCCCATTCCATAAATAAGTCCTTTCTGATCAAACGCCTCTTTCTTCAAAATCTTACTCAGATATGATGCAATTTCCTCTTCGTCTTCATAATCTTTCACATGACTTTTAATATCATCCATCATATTCATTACCATCAGATTTGCACCGCCATGTTTTTTTCCTTTTAAGGATGACATTGCTGCTGAAATAACAGAATAAGTATCTGAACCTGAAGATGTTACTACCCGTGTAGTGAATGTAGAATTGTTACCACCACCATGTTCCATATGTAACAATAATGCTATATCCAGTACTCTTGCTTCCAGTTCTGTGAATTTTGTATCTGGTCTTAATAGGCGCAGGAAATTTTCAGCAATAGATAAATCTTTTTCAGGTCTATGAATATACATACTTTCGTTTTTTTCATAATGACAATAAGCATGGTATGCATATACTGCTAACATAGGAAATGCTGCGATCAACTGCATACTCTGCCTTAGCACATTCGGAATTTCAAGACTTTCTTTTTCCTTATCGTAAGAGCCCAATGTAAGAATACTTCGAGTCATAGAACCCATAATATCTGATGTAGGTGCTTTCATAATGACATCTCTGGTAAAGTTAGTCGGTAGTTCCATACAATCAGATAGTCTTCCCTGAAATTCCATTAACTGTGTATCAGTTGGCAATTCTCCGAATAAAAGAAGATATGCTCCTTCTTCAAAGACAAACCTTTTTCCTTTACTTCCTGTTACTAAATCTTTTATATTATAACCACGATAAGATAACTCGCCATCACATGGACTCTTTACTCCATCACGATATTCAAAAGCTTTTATATCAGAAATATTTGTAAGCCCCGTCAACACACCTTGGCCTTTTTCATCTCGTAAGCCTCTTTTTACACCATACTCTGAATACAGATTCTTACTAATGCTATCATTTTGTTCACAAAAAATTGCTTGCTGTTTCATATAATTTTCCAAATTGCTCATTTGAATCGCTCCTTTCATTCTGTTACGAACTTACATACTATACTCAGATATTCTTGTTTCCAGTGCATTCAGCATTGTCTGTTCTTTTTCTTATTCTTATTCATTAGCAATACAATACAATGGAAAACTCAATTTAACCTCAACAAGGTTTGTTTTTTCATCCATGCAAAATCTTCTTTGTACAACAGACTGTTAGATATAGCAAAAACGGCCTTTCAAAAACAGTTAACTTCTAAATCAACTTTTTTTGAAAGGTCGTTTCATCAGATTCTTATAGCAATCCAGCAAATAATCTCATAAATAATTGTCCCAGTCGCAAATATGCACTTCGTCCGGTTTGATATTGGTCTGTCACATCACGACATTCTCCCATCGTTCTTATCAGATCATTTTTTATTTCCACAACTGCCTGACAATCTGCCATAAAACAGCCGTTTTCAAAATGGTGATATAAACTTCGATAATCCAGATTAATTGTTCCACAAGTTGCCATACAGTCATCTGCCACACTCATTTTTGCATGACAGAAACCAGGAGTCCACTCATAAACACGAACACCATGTTTAACTAATCCATGATAAAAAGAACGAGTTATATTATAAATGAATTTTTTATCAGGGATACCAGGTGTGATAATTCTTACATCTACCCCTCGCTTAGCAGCCAGACATAACGCATGCGTCATTTCATCTGTTATGATTAGATATGGAGTCATAAACCAACAATATTTTTCAGCTTTATTTATCATACTGATATAAACTTCTTCTCCGACTTGCTCATTATCCATAGGGCTGTCTGCATAAGGTTGAACAAACCCAGTTTGCTGTGCCGCATAATCATAGTGGAAAAGGTATTTACTAAAATCAGAATCATTAGCATCCTTATCACTTACTGCATTCCACATTTCCAAAAATGTCACCGTAAGCGACTGAACAGCATCTCCTTCTAAACGAATACCTGTATCTTTCCACTGTCCATACGGGTGTGTGTAATTAAAATATTCGTTTGCTAGATTATATCCACCTGTAAATCCGACTTTTCCATCAATAACTGTTATTTTTCTATGATCACGATTGTTCAAAAACAGATTTAAACCTGGCATAAACGGATTGAATACACGGCAATGAATTCCTATTGCCTCCATCTTTTTCACAAAATCTGTGTTAATAAAGCCTATAGAACCCATATCATCGTAGAATACTCTAACTTCCACACCTACTTTTACTCGCTCTTCCAGAACATCTTGAATCTTATGCCATGCTTCAGCGTCTTCTATCGCATGATATTCCATAAAGATAAACTTCTGTGCTTTCTCCAAATCCTTAAGCTGTGCCTCTAATCCTTTCACTGCTTCATCAAAATACACAATATCCGTATTCTGATAGATTGGATACTGCGAATTTCTTTGTATGTAACTTGCTATATTTCCTGCTTTCGGAATTGTTTCTTTTATTTTGCTCAAACACTCCTGACTGTCCGGAAGCATTGGTAACAATTTGCTATCAATTTCTGCATATCGCTCACGCATTTTATGTGTGCCACCATTCAAACCAATCAACAAATACAGGCCTACACCCATAATTGGGAAAATTAGAATTAAGATGATCCAAGGCATTTTCATAGAGGATGTCTTATTTGATGCGTACAATCCCAAAACCAAGATCCCACTCAAAATCCTTGTAAATAAATTTATGATTTCTGCATATTCATTCAAGCGTGTTACGATAGTAATAATAAAAATCACTTCCAGAAGAATGCAGATTATGGAAAAACACAGCCGTTTTACCCCATTTTTTGTTTTTGCTTTGCCCTCTAAAGTATCTTGTTTCATATATATTCCACCTTCCTACTTGCTCAGTTTTCTCCCTAAATTTCGTGGAACATACCAATTTTGTCTTTTATTCTCTGCATTTCATTATCTGCTTCAATGATAGCTCTTGCAGAATGAAGTAATTCTTCACTTATCTCATCATAGCCAGGCATTTCTTCAATTCCTTTTTTATAGCGAAGTTGATGTTCCAATGTTGCCCAGAAATCCATACCATTGGTTCGAATCTGTAATTCTACACGCATAGGTGTTTTACCCTTAGCAAAAAATACTGGTATTTCAACAATCATATGATAGCTTCGATAACCATTCGATTTTGGATTTTTTATATAATCTTTTATTTCAATAACTTTAATATCATCCTGTTGGGTAATCAAATCTGATATCATATAAATATCGTCAATAAACGCACAAACTATTCGAACGCCTGCTACATCATTGAGATATGTCTGTATATTTTCTATTGTAAATTCATATCCCATCTTCTGCAATTTATCGTAAATACTATTGGGCTGCTTAATTCTTGTTTTTATAAAAGAAATAGGATTTCGATTGTTCTCAACTGAAAATTCATCATCCAAAACCTCAAGTTTAGTTTGTATCTCCCTAATAGCACAACGATACATCATCATTAAATTATAAAATTTTGTAGCATTATTTAAAAACTGTAGTGATTCCGGACTGTTCATCCTGAGTTTTTTTACTTCATCTTTTGTCATGGAACTTTCCTTTCTACCTCATCCCTGATTTCAAAACATTATTTATTTTGATAGTTGATTCGTTCTCCTTGAATTACTGGATAACAAATCATTTTATCACTATCCAGATTTTCTACATGCATATCTACTGCACTGATCTGATGGTTTTCATAAGTATTGTAATAATAAATACCTTTTGTAACATTACAACACGACGTATACAATGTGATTTCATATTTTCCATCCGCTACTTCGCAACATCCTCGTTGCTGATCCACAGATCCGAGAATGTGGAAGAATTGGCTAACGCTTTCTTCCTCTGATTCACCTGAAATTGCATTTACCTTTGTAAAAGCTACACGTACAAAGCGTGAGGAAGATGAGAGATCTCCCGGAAGACCTAATCCTCCCATACCTCTACTATATGCATCAAGAGCCAAATTTTCGCAGAAAGTATTTCTGGGCTGTTTAGGAGATAAATACATATAATTATTTAGTTGAAACATCTGCTGTGGAAATGGCGGATTATTCGTAAGCACTCCTACTGGATTGTCATAAATATGCAAACCATCTGACATAGATTCTACCGTAATTGACTCATTCTCATCAGAAATGATCCAGTGTAATTGTGCTAATGGTAATTGCTCGCTGAAAGGAGTATTAACAATATTAATTCGTTCAAGAAGCTCGCGAACTTCAACTAAAGAAGAACACTGGCTTAAAATCCACGGAATAAATTCAAACTGTGCAATATTTTCCACATCTGACTTAATCGCGGCATAAACAGCATTTCCGACAAAATTCAGTCCTGCCATTGCCACTCCTTTTTCATTCATAGCATCATAATACAAAGGATAATCCTCTGCAACATGAGCCATTCCAATAATTGCATAATGATTTTTCATATCGCCAACATGGCGAAAATTAAACGCATAATTACGTGGTGTAATTACTATCTGATCACCATAAGAGAATTCATAATCGAGGGTTCGTCCAAAGTAAAAATCTTTTGTTTTATAAGTTGCTGCTGTACACATGATCGTTTATCCTCCTAAATAGATTGAAATATGTCAATGAGTTTTTTTCTTGAACAATAGTATAGCACAATCTTTTATTCTGTTCCAACTTCATACATGATCATAACATGTAAACTTTAAACTATTTTCCTAGATTATTTCTCCATCAGTTTTTCAAACCAGGTATCCATAGCTAGGATGAATTGACCTACGTCTGGCAATTCTTGCAGCATTTCGTTTAGGGTTTTGTGCTTCACATATTTCTGCACATACACCCAACAGGCAACGCTACTGGCTTCTGATACAATGTCAGCTATGGTTTTGCGCATAAGCTCTTCAAATTCAGCAATTTCTTCTTTTGGGACAACATCATACAGTGTTGGTGCCTGATGACTTAATTTTACTCTATTTTCATTTGCATCTTTAAGCAGATTCTTAACTTTTTCTCTTGAATTCTCCGGTACTTTCAGGTACTCCCACATAAATGCTACCACATCGGATGGTGTGTCTTTTTTTAGTGGTGGTAACTGAATATAATCATTGTTTTCGCTCATTTTCATATCCTCCTCACGATATAATAAAATCAATAATACGTTCTCTTGTCATGTCCAGGACAGTGTCCACGAATACTCCTGCAAACAGGATCAGATACAGAATTACACTCAGCGAAAATAGAAATGCAACCTGTACCCAGTCATGATAACAGTATGCAGTCGCTATAATCAACAAAGTGAATATAAACCCAAGGATCCCTCTGACAACCGCATAAGTCTGTACTGTCATCTTCACTGCCAGGCCGATCACAAAAAGAATCAGCCATACCGGCAGTAATAATATCTTCCCAGCAAGTTTTAAAATAAACATGTACACCTCCTATCTTACCAGTCCTGGCATATCATGGTTCACCTCTGCCTGATAATACCCGTTCATCGTTGACGGTGCATTAAACAGGGTTGCTAATAAATATTTCTTGATGTTCTTCACCTTTGTGGTGTTACCACGCATACAGTGTAAGACATACTCTATATGTGAATAGGTCAGCATCAGAAATTTTTTCTTCACCAGTGATGCCGGATACCAGTTGCTGGCAATCAAGATCTTGTCATTTTTACACATCACAGTTTCTACGATCAGGTTCACGATTTCATCTACCTGTCGCATATCGTCATGATGGGTTACTTCCAGTGATTCATAATCAATGGTCTCTTTGACAAGGTTTTCATAAGCCTGATAATCCTCAGAGCGGTTATCGCTATCAAATCTTTTCTCATCCACAGATATGATATGATTAGATTTATTATCATTCATTTCAGTATCACTAAGATTAGTATTATTAGGGTTTGAAATGTAAACTTCTTGAAGTTTGTTTTCGAGACTTCTAGAAGTTTGATTTTGGGACTTCATGAAGTTTGAATTGTAAACTTCTGTAGATTCCTCATTTTCCACAGAAGTTTGTTTTTTAAACTTCTTTAATTCCTCTCCAAATTTTTTCTCATCTGTTTTCTCAGGCATAAAGGTTTTCACGTAGATAACGTTCACCTTTCCAAATCCCTGTCTGCGTTTCTCAATCAGACCAATTCCTGTTTCGTCATCCAGTTCTCTCATGGATTTAATGGCTTTATTTCTGCCACAGTTCAGTAATTCCATGATATCTTCGATGGAAAAGTAGATATATGCTCTGTTTTTGTCGTCAAACCACTGATTCTTGATGGAAAGAGACATTCGATCCAACATCAGTCCATATAAAATTTTAGCATCGCTCGATAAATCTTTAAAATAACTGTCTGTAAATAATGCTTTTGGTATGCGGTAGAAGCTGAACTGATCAGCTTCGGTACCGTAAAAATAATTAAATGTCATTTTTTTCTCCATAGTTTCCTCCTTTCATTTTCTGCTAAGAAGTCCTCTTTTTAAACTTCTTTGACTTTGTTTTCTTAGCTTTTTTTATCCTTAACAGGACTGTTCCTGCATCCATTTTTCTAATAATGATTCAATCACCTGCTCCATATCTTTGGCTGTATAATCATCTGGAAAATACTTTGTTAGTTTCTTTTCTGAGAAGGTGAGAGACCGGGATATCTTCTTTGCCATCACACAGTTATTAAAAATCGATAACATCTGGATCTGATTGATTGGTCCATCATTCAGCTGATTTCTGAGTGCTGCACTCTGCTTTGGCTTAATAAATCCAGTGTCACTAATATATTCGTAAATCCATTCTTGTACTTCCTTATCGATGTAGGAGATATCTATGGCAACCGTGAACTGAAGCTTCTTGCTATCTACCAGATCAAGAAGTTCCGGAATTAACTCTGTCAGTCGAATGTAACGCTGAATCTGTTTATAACTTTCACCTGTCCCATCCGCAATTGCTTCCGTTGTTCTTTTGAACTTTGGGACATTTTGTCCCAAAGTCAAGTCTGTTCGAGAACCTTGGTGTTTCATGGCCTCTTGTTTCATTTTGTAAGCAAAAGCTTTCTCACTCGGCAACAGTTCCTCTCGCTGAATGTTAGCGTCCACCATAGCCACAATGGCATCATCATCCGATAATTCTCTTACGATTGCCGGAATAGTCGTAAGTCCTGCAAGCTGTGCTGCATGCATTCTTCTATGGCCGGATACCATTTCATATTCTTCATTTTCATCCATGCGAAGCAGTACCGGTGTCAGCACTCCATTGATCTTTACGCTTTCTACCAGGTCCTGCATCTTTTCATCATCCAGAACCTTGAACGGATGATTCTTAAACGGATGGATCTTACTGATCTCTATCTCCATTGCTGACTCTTCATTTACCACACCAAGCAATTCATCAATACTAGCCAGTTTAATCTTTTCGCCACTTCTATTTTTCATTATTCAAAACCTCCTGTGTCAATTTCATATATGCCTCAGCAACTTTTCCTTTCGGACAGTGCATGTAGATACTTTTTCCCTCTGCACTGGTCTCAGCTGCTTTTACGGACATCGGAATCACATTTTCAAATACTTCTATCTGGCTTCCGTAGGTTGTATGTACTCTCGATGCAATGTCCCTTGCGTAATTGGTTCTAAAATCTACCATAGTCAGGAGAATGCCCTCAATCGCCAGTTTCCGGTTCAGCCTTTTCTTTACTGTAAGAATGGTCTTGATCAGCTGCTGAAGTCCTTTCACCGGCAGATATGCGGCCTGTACAGGTATCAGCACGGAATCGGAAGAGACCAGTGCATTGATTGTCATCATACCAAGGCTTGGCATACAGTCGATCAGGATATAATCGTATCGGCATCTTATCGCATCGATATATTCTTTCATGATCATTTCTCTGCTCATAACATTTCCCATCGTTACTTCCAGTGCGGAAAGCTCAATATTTGCCGGGAGAAGATCTACATTTTCCTGGTGATGTAAAATCCCATCTTCCAAAGAGATTTCTTCTTCGTTGATGACATCCATCATGATCGTTGCCAGTGTGATGCGAAGATCATCCGGTTTCTCATATCCAAGACTTGCGGTTAAACTTCCCTGTGGATTCGCGTCGATCAGCAACACTTTCTTACCTTCTCTTGCCAGTCCAATGCCTACATTTACGGTTGTGGTGGTCTTTCCGACGCCACCTTTCTGGTTTACTACGGATATAACTTTACACATGATTGCTTCCTCCTTTAACTTTCCCATGATTCTTTTTTCCATAATTTTAGCAGTGCCAATATTTCCCGTTTCATCATTGCCGGTGTATAGGAATTCGGAAAATACTTATGTAGCTGTTCGTTTGTGAAAGCTACTCTTGTGATTTCACCCTTTTTCACTTCACACATGATTTCTTCCATCTTTTCCAGTGACAACTGCTTTTCTTTACTCAGTTGCCGGATTCTCTGGGCCTGTGAGAGTGACGGGATTGTCTGTGCATACTCCATTGCTACAAGCAGTTCCTTTTGCTCTTTTTCACTTAATGCAGCTATCTCTACAGCCGGACAAAAAGAAATAATCTCATCATCCAGTTTCTGCAGCATTTCCGGTATCAGTTTTGTCAGTGAGATATAACGCTGCACTTGTTTTGGGCTATCACCACAATCCTCGCTGATAATCTCTATCGCCCGCTTTCTTGGTGTTTTGTGGTCAACTTGGCTCTTTTTTCGACCACTTTTTCTTTTTAATACGTCATTCTTCAATTTGTAAGCAAAAGCTTTTTCACTGTAGCTGATCCGTTCTCTGTGAAGATTAGAATCTACCATGCTTAAAATGGAATCATCTTCACTTAATACCCGGATGATCACCGGTACTTTTCGGTATCCCAGTTTCTCCGCAGCATGTTTTCTTCTGTGGCCGGATATGATCTCATAGTATCCATCCGGTACAGGTCTGACAATCAGCGGATTTAATATTCCATACTTCTCAATGCTTTCCTGCAGAAGAAACATTTCCTTATCATCTTTCACCTGAAACGGATGCTCTTTGAACGGTCGAAGACGCTCAATCTCAATTTCTATGATTCTTTCTTCGTTTTCTCCTGATTGTCTGTTTGGCTCAGTCATCTTGACTCCTTTCCTCCAGGATTCAGGATACTAAAAAATGCCTGCCTGGAACTTTTATAGATAGTAAAGTTCCAAACAGACATTGCTGTTTGACCATTAGCTGTAGCTAATAGAATCGAATACTGTTTCAGCTAATTTATGTTTGCAGGTTTGGGAGAGATTGTTTCTTTTCCCGCCTTTTCTCTGATTTACATCCCCGAATAAGGGGTGACAACAGAGCGGAACCCAAATGTTAGCTGGACTTCCTAAAACCCATGTTTGCAAACCGGTAATTTTGATTAGCTGTCAGCTAACAAAAATCGGATTGCGTTAGCTGGAAATTGATCATTTTGAATGGAATTTTGTGTCACGAACGTGATTAGAAAATAACAAAAGCGTTCGTTGTCAGCTAATCCAGCTAACATTTTCGAACGCTTTGAAGCCCGTCGCCAAGAGGATTTGAACCTCCGACCCCTCGCTTAGGAGTATGGCTTACCATGTGATACACGGTTCGGATGTAACTTCCAATATCATCCCTTACGCAGAATGACTTGTAGTAAACGAACTTTATGGTGCAAAACACCTATTCTGACGCAGTTTTATGTGTCCGTTGGGTGGTCCTATTAGCAAATTCTTAGCAAGAGGACACCCAGCCAAAGCCGATTGCTACTGCCATTCTTCACTCCCTTAGTCAAAATGACAAGGCAAATACATGGAGGTTACTATGGACAAGAAAGAGAAAAAGTCACTGCCGGAACCGCGCACATATACCGTGGAACAGATTGCGGCCATGCTCAACATCGGCCGCACGACCGCATATCAGCTCGTCAAGCAGGAGGAGTTCAGGATCGTCCGCATAGGCAATGCGATCCGCGTTTCCAAGAAATCTTTTGACGAGTGGCTGGAAAGTTTAGAATTGTGAATATCGCAAGAAACGCCGTAGGCTCAAAAAACCTATGGCGTTTTTTTATACCCATTTTTGAAGGAGGCTGGCAATGAAACTGACAGAAGCAGAAATGAGGATGGTGTTTCAGATTGAAAGTACCAATCAGAACGCTGCCCTGAATGAGATTTACATGACATGGCGCTATGCGCCGAACCCGGCAACGAAAGAAACGGCGGAAGGCCTTCTGGACAAGCTCCGCCCCCTGTCGGATCAGGAGTGCATGGATTTGATCCGCAAGGTGCAGGCCGAATACCGTCTGCCGGAGAAAGCCCGCACCATCGGGGAAATGCTGGCAGAGGCCAGACAGCAATCCGGGGCGCAGAAGTTATCCGGCCATGACATTATGGCTTTGGAGCGTTTCGACCCGGCAACCAGACACATGATCGTCTTTGATGTTCTTACCCATGACTCGCCTGTTGGCTGGAAGGGTGAGAAAATGCGCCTGTTCCTGACCGACACCGGATACAGCAAGGCTTTGGAGAATCAGGAAAAGGGGCATATCAAAATCCGCAACCATGCGAAGGTGCTTTCCGGCGACCTCCACTATGACCATAAAGACCGTGAGAGGTAGCCGCCCCAAAAATGTATCAAAATCAGCGGAAAATCTTCTGTTTCTTCCTCCGTGGCTTGCGTTCTGAACAGAGCGTGGATGTTTTCCCATGCGGGAGGCTATGGAGGCATACAGACGGGTAAACCGCTCAAAATCAACACTTTTTATTTTCACAGGAAGGAGGTGCGAAGATGGCTGTTTTTCGTATTGAAAAGACCCGTGATTATACGGTCATGTCGAACCATCACTTGAAAGATCGAACGCTGACTCTGAAATCCAAAGGGCTGCTGTCCATGATGCTGTCGCTCCCTGACGAGTGGAATTACACCACCAGAGGCCTTGCGGCGATCTGTCGGGAAGGTGTGGACAGCATCGGTGCGGCGTTGAAGGAGCTGGAAACCCACGGGTATATCCGGCGTACACAGCTTCGGGATGAAAAAGGCAAGATCACGGATACCGAGTATGTCATTTACGAAATGCCTCAGTGCGAGCCGCCGTCAAGCCCAGGTACGCCTTTACCGGGTACGGCAAAGCCATATACGGAAAACCCGGATATGGGTATCCCGGATACGGCGGAACCGTGTACGGAAAACCCCGCACAATTAAATACTAATCAAACAAAGACTGATTTATCAAGTACGGAACTATCAAATCCTATCCAATCAAATCCCCCTACCCCCACAGGGGCAAGGATGGGAACGGATCGGATGGAAGCCAGAGAATGTTATCGTGAAGTGATTTTGGATAACATCGAATACAGCTATCTGGTGCAGGACAGCCATATCGACCGTGAGCAGCTTGACGAAATCGTTGACCTGATTGTGGATACCGTATGTTCTGCCCGCAAAGTCATTCGCATTGCCGGAGACGATTATCCGGCGGAGGTGGTAAAGTCCCGGTTTATGAAGCTGGACAGCTCCCATGTTCAGTATGTCATGGACTGCATGAAGGATAACACCACCTATGTCCGCAATATCAAGAAATACCTTCTGGCGGCGCTGTATAACGCCCCGACCACCATCAACAGCTACTATTCTTCCCTGGTGCAGCACGATATGTACGGGGACGGGCAAAGGGGGCGAGGCTAAATGCAGGAGGAAGTAACGCGTGGCGCCGTAACGCTCATTGTTGACGGAGCCAAGCTAAGTGAGCAGGTCTTTGAAAAGGCCGTCAAAAAGTTCCTGGAGGAAATCCAGAAAAGCCAGAAGCCCAAAATCTACCGCGGCAGGCAGAGCCTTAAACAACTTGCCAGCCAGAACGCCGGTCTTGCCAATATCGAGATCAGTGACAAGAATATCAAGGCTTTCTCCCGTGTGGCGAAGAAATACCATGTGGATTTTGCCTTGAAGAAAGACACCTCCGCAGAGCAGCCCCGTTACCTGGTCTTTTTCAAAAGTCGGGACGCGGATGCCATCACAGCGGCGTTTCAGGAGTTTGCCAGCCGGAAAATGAGCCGTGAGGAAAAGCCCTCCATCCGGGAGCGGCTGACCCAGGCGAAGGAACAGGCGGCGGAGAAAACGGAACACCGCACCATTGACCGGGAGAAAGTAAAGGTCAAAGATCGGAGCGTGCAGAGATGAACATGAAAAAACTGTTTTTGCTGAACCTTCCGTATCTTCTGTTCGTGTATCCCTTCGATAAGCTGGCACAGGCTTTCCGGCTTGCACCCGGTGCTGACCTCTCCGGCAAGCTGCTTTCTATCGGGGACCTTCACGGCAGCGCTTTCCTCCCCGTGGCTCAGTTTCCATCTCACGGACCTACTGATCGGCATAGCCGGTGCGGTGGTCCTTCGCATGGCGGTCTACCTAAAAGGCAAAAACGCTAAGAAATACCGCCACGGAATCGAGTATGGTTCTGCTCGTTGGGGTACGGCGGCGGATATCGCTCCCTACATGGACAAGGACTTTTTCCAGAACATCCCCATGACGCAGACGGAGCGGATCACGATGGCGAGCCGTCCAAAGCAGCCGAAGTATGCCAGAAATAAAAACATTCTGGTGATCGGCGGTTCCGGCAGCGGCAAGACGCGGTTCTTCTGCAAGCCGTCGCTGCTGCAAGCTCATTCATCCTATGTCTGCACCGATCCGAAAGGAACCTTGCTGCCGGAGATCGGCACTTTCCTGGAGCGGAAGAAATACCGTATCAAGTGCCTCAACCTGATAAACTTCCGAAAATCCATGAGATACAACCCACTGGCCTACATTCGGTCAGAGAAGGATATCTTAAAGCTGGTGAACGCCCTGATTATGAACACGAAGGGCGAAGGCGAAAAATCTTCGGAAGATTTCTGGGTCAAAGCGGAACGCCTCTATTATTCCGCACTGATCGGCTACATCTGGTACGAGGCCACGGAGGAAGAAAAGAACTTTATCACACTTCTGGACCTTATCAATGCCAGTGAAGCCAGAGAGGACGACGAGACTTATCAAAGCCCGGTGGACCTGCTCTTTTCTCAGTTGGAAGAACGGGAGCCGGACCACTTCGCCGTCAAGCAGTACCGCAAATTCAAGATGGCGGCGGGCAAAACCTTAAAATCCATCCTCATTTCCTGCGGTGCCCGGCTTGCTCCCTTTGATATCAAGGAGCTGCGGGATCTGATGGAATATGACGAACTGGAACTGGATACCCTGGGCGACCAAAAGACGGCGCTGTTTGTGATCCTTTCGGATACGGACAGCACTTTCAATTTCGTGGCCGCCCTCATGTATAGTCAGCTTTTCAATCTGCTCTGCGACAAGGCGGATGACTTCTACGGCGGGCGGCTGCCTGTCCATGTCCGTCTGATCCTGGACGAGTTTGCCAACATCGGTCAGATACCGAACTTCGATAAGCTGATTGCCACCATCCGAAGCCGTGAAATATCGGCTTCTATTATTTTGCAGTCGCAGAGTCAGCTAAAGACCATCTACAAGGACGCGGCAGATACCATCGTCGGTAACTGTGACAGCACCTTGTTTTTGGGAGGCAAAGAGAAATCCACGCTCAAGGAAATTTCGGAGCTGCTGGGGAAAGAGACCATTGATCTCTATAACCAGTCTGAAAACCGGGGCAGCCAGGTTTCCCACGGCCTCAGTTATCAGAAATTAGGAAAGGAGTTGATGACCCAGGACGAATTGGCAGTGATGGACGGCGGCAAGTGTATCTTCATGCTGCGGGGCGTGCGCCCGTTTCTTTCGGACAAGTACGACCTCACCCGGCACCCGAATTACAGATACACGGCCGACGCCGACCCTAAAAATGTCTTTGACATGGAACGGTACATGAAGAATCAGCGTGCCGTGGTAAAACCCACGGACACCTTCGATGTGTACGAGATTGACGCAACAACTTAACCCAAAATCAAAAACATTTTTTAGGAGGATTATTTTATGGAATTTTTCAACAGCGCAGTTGGTGTTTTGCAGACTCTCGTAGTGGCCCTGGGCGCAGGTCTTGGTATCTGGGGCGTTATCAACCTTCTGGAAGGTTATGGCCAGGACAACCCTGCTTCCAAAAGCCAGGGTATGAAACAGTTCATGGCTAATTAAAGGGAACAAAAAGAAAGGGAATGCACAATCCAGACGGTATCAGCGGCAGGCTACAAGAATAAATTGTGATTTCACAAGATTGGTGTTATAATAAGAGAAAAGTTCCTGCCGGGGCAACCGCCCCGGTGGTATGGATAGAAAGGCAGGAAAACAATATGCACATCAGCTATAAACCACTCTGGCACACACTGTTAGAGCGTGATATGAGAAAAGAGGATTTAAGGCTTGCTGCTGGTATGACAACAAATATGATTGCCAACATGAGCAAAGAGGGAAAGCACATCAGCATGGATACATTAGCCCGTATCTGTGAAACTCTGAATTGTGAGATTACTGATGTGATTGAGTTAGTACCAGACGAGCCTGCTTCCACAGGAGGTAAGGAACATGAGCGAATTGAAACCAAGAATAACGGAAAACGGAATTGATTATATCCTTGTCGGAGATTACTACATTCCAGGCTTGAAACTGCCGGAGGAACACCGCCCTATCGGAAAGTACGGACGAATGCACCGGGAATATTTAAGAGAAGTCCACCCAGCCAGATTGAATACATTGATACTGACCGGAGAATTGTTGACATATCTTGCAGACCTGAATGAACAGGCACAAAAACGGTTAGACACTATCATGGAGCAGATGAAAGCTACCGAGGGCGTGACAGAGGAATTGAAGTGTACCCGACAAATGGAATGGGTGCAGCGTTGCAATAACATTCACAACAGGGCAGAAGAAATTGTTTTGTATGAGATGATTTATTCATAACGGGAGCAATTAAATCGGAGGTATATAAGATGATTGAAATTGTATTTGGTGAAAGTGCCTGTGGAAGTTTGAAAATTGCCCAAACTTACGGCAAGGGAAAGTATAGAGGAAGTGCTGTTTCAATATTTATGAGGCACGAAGACGGGAGTGTTCCATCTTCAGATGAAATGAAAAAGGCACAGCTTCAAGCACAGGAACAAGAACGCATTGCTTGGGAGAATGCTATTCCATTGGGAGGCAAGAGCAGTGATGTTTATTGTTTTGATATGGTTCTTAGTGTGGGAGATATTTCTGATAATGGAATTGGCGAACAGCGGAAAAATATTTTCAAGAAAATGCTGTCTGTCTGCTTTGTAGAGGATTTAGATTATCAGGTTGAAGAAAAAATACAGAAAATTAAAACTACATTGACCTCAGTGATTGAACGATATGTAGCTGGGGAAGAAATTCGCATTTGGTATAGCTATAATCCAGATGAGCTTTGTGGTATGTATTGGCTTATGAAACAACTTCAACCATTAAACTGCCAGACAACAATTTATTTGGTTAAGTTACCTACATGGGAATATGGAAAAGAAAATACTATGACATCCAAAATAGCATGGGGCGAGGTCTCTCCTGGCGAATGGGGAAACTATATAACTCTACAAGAGAAAGCTAATCCTGTATTTCTTTCAGCTTGTACTATGAAATGGAATCAACTTCAAAATGAAAATGCACCTTTGCGTGCAATGTTAAATGGTAAATTGCAAAGCGTTTCAGAAGATATATATGATAGTTTCATTCTTCGTGAAATTGCGGAACAGCCAGAGCAATTCAAAATGGCTATTGTCATAGGTAATGTTTTAGGAAAATATCAACTTGGAATTAGTGATGTATGGATTTCCAATCGCATTGATAAAATGCTTGAAGATGGTGTGTTGGAAATTATACAGGACGCACCAAAGGGAGAAACAAATTATCGCCGAATATTAAGAAAACGAATGAAATAATAACCACAGCACAAACCGCTGCTACATGGAATCCAACAAACCATGCAACAGCGGTTTTCCTTTACCGTTTTTTCCTTTGGCTGATAGGTGTGCCCATTTTCTTTGACTTTTTGAGAATCCGAATCAGCCAGCGAAATTCTTCGTCTGACAGATTTTTATAGTTGATACCGAGCTGTTTACAGTAAAGGACAACCAGCTTTTCATCCCGACTGCCCTTGAAATTTTCGACTGCTTCCAGATTTTCTTTCAGTTCATCAGCAACGGTGGTCTGGGGTGCACTCTCGCTGTCCTTTTTATGGGCTTCCCGAATATCCCGGATAATCAGGTTGAGGTCATCCCGTACCATCTGACTGAAATATTCATTATCGCTGATATGGGCGGCTTGCAGCACTTTCAAATGGGGGTCATCTTCGCCGGGGCGATACCGTTCAATGATTTCATGCCGGACGGTATCGACAAGGGCGTTGAGGTTCTGAATCTGCATGGTGGCAATCCCATCCACATAAATCTCAATGTCCGCAAGAAACTTGATAAAGTCCTTATGGGTGGCAAGTTCGCACAGCAGACGGTTGTTAATCCGACCGCTTTTCAGAAGTGCTACCATCTCATCACTCAAATGCAGCTCCCTTAATGGCGTGTTGATCTCCGCCCGGTTCTCTGTCCGGCAAAAGAGATAATCGAGGGACACCCCATAAAAATCTGCCAGCAGGATAAGGTTGCCATGATTGATTTCCTTATAGTCGTCTTTTTCATAACTGCCAAGAGCCGATTTTGAAATACCCGTTTGCTCAGCCAGTTCTTCCAGTTTTAATCCTTTGTTTAATCGTAAATCTTTTAGCCGTTCCTGTATTGTAGTAGCTCCGTTCATTGAAGCAGTTCCCCCTTTCTAACGACATTTATAACCGTTGAATTGATTATACCATATCAATTCCGCAATCGTGGAAATTTCTGATTTTTACCCCTAATTCCTACTTTGTGGACATACGGCACAGGGTACAAAAATGTTCTATGATACAGGTAGTTCATCGATGGATTATTCCAATCGAATGACCAGCCTGTGTGGGATATGCTTCCCCGGCGATGTAGCGCCATGACTTTTGGCAGGGATATGGAGGAACCCTGACCGAAACGAGCGTACCAAAGGGAGCGATACGCCGCTGTGAGATTCAGGGGAGGAACGACACCGGGGAGAACTGGCGGACTGACACCGAAATGATACCGAAACACGACAATCTGATAGGGGGATAGTCTACCCTATCGCTGATACTTCGGGAGATTTTAGGCGGCTCTATGGCTGTAATTTTGCCGAAAATCGCCCCGAAACCATACACTAAAACGGGAGGAAGCGCAATATGCCGAGAATGAGCAAAAAGAGGAAGTATGAGCTTTCCTTTTACCTCAATGACCGGGGGCGTGTCACTTACAACGAATTATGCCGGAAATGCCAGCATGGGTGCAGGCAGAGCTTCCGGGCGGTTGTGATTGACTGCCCTCATTATTTATCCAAACGAGCCAAGAAAAAGGAGGAACACACCGAATGAATTTTGAATTTATGACGATAGACACACCGTTGCCGCCCTGTATGCCCTTTCCCAGAGCGTTGACAGGATTTCCAGTCAGCAGCACCGCAAAGGTTATGTACTGCCGGATGCTGGACGCTATGCTATCCAAAGGGCAGGAGGACGAGAACGGAATTCTGTTTGTGTACTTCCCCGTCACAGCCATTGCCGCAGTCCTGTCCCGCAGCCCCATGACAGTCAAGCGTTCTTTGAATGAACTGGAAACCGCCGGACTTATCATGCGGGTGCGTCAGGGCGTTGGAGAACCAAACAGGATTTATGTGCTGATACCAGGAAAGGAGGACGCTGCCCTTGCCTGATACCTCAAAGCTGGAAAAGCTCAACCGGGAGTTGGAAAAAAGCGAAAAGAAACTGCGGAAAGCCATCAATGATGAAAAGGCATTGCAGCACCAGTTGAAACAGCTTACCCGAAAGGAACGGACGCACCGGCTCTGTACCCGTGGCGGTATGCTGGAAAGTTTTCTGCAAGAGCCAGAACGCCTGACAAATGATGATGTCATGCTGTTGTTGAAACTCATTTTTCACAGACAGGACACGCAGGAACTATTGAAAAAACTGCTGGAACGGGAGAAGCCGGAAACCCCTTAGTTTACTAAGGGCGCAATTATACACCGCCCAGAGGTTGGTGCATTGCGTTCTCCGAAGGCTCCTCGCCGGAGGGCTGTGATTTTCCGCAGTCATGGTCTGCTCCAAATCAAACAGGGGACGCTACGCTTCCCCTGCGCTGGCTTTCGCCAGCTACCCTTTTGTGGACTTGCCATCTGGGGACACCTTGCGTTGCAAGCTGTTCCCAGCCGACAAGTTTCATAAAATATAATGCAAATGGAAAGCTAACTTGACATAAAAGAACTATGTGATATAATGGAAGCATGGAAAGTTAACTTTCCATAAGAGAGGAGGATGACATGAAAAATCGCCTGGAAGAATTACGAAAGCAACGAGGCATAAAGCAAGAAGATTTAGCAAATGCATTGGAAGTATCACGACAGACCATCGGCTCTTTGGAAAACGGACGCTATAACCCATCTATTCAGTTGGCATTTAAGATTGCCAGATATTTCAACATGAGTATTGAAGAAATTTTTATTTACGAGGAGGATTGATTATGAAAAAAAGGTTGTTGATTTTAATGACAGTTACAGGAATGATTATTCTACTGGGAGGATTGCTAACATACGGTTTGGGAGTACATGAAATAATACCTGTGCCACGTCCCGACTTAATAGTAGTAGGTACATCTCTCATTGGAATTTTGCTGATTGTATCTGGTGTGTGCGACTTGTTCGTTAAGAAAACCAAAGAAATGGAAATAGAGGAAAATGACGAGAGAAATATTTCGCTTAGTAATGCTGCTATGGCAAGTGGCTTCAAGGTAATGAATGTTACGATTGCTGTTTCTATTTTTGCTTTGATTTTCACCGGATATATGACAGTAGTCCCATGTTTCACTATTATTGGGGCTTATGCTATTGGACAAATTGTATTTATTGTGCGACTTTGGTACTTGCACAAAACTATGTAAATGTATTACTAAATACCCGCCGCCCCCAGCGGCACAACAAGCAGGAAATCTGAAAAGGTATCCTGCTTTTTCTATGTCCAAAAACGGAAAGGAGGAACACAAAATGCCCTGTCCACACAACGAAATCTCTATTGTGCAGCGCAGCCACCGCCAGTCTGCGGTTGCCGCCGCTGCTTACCAGAGCGGCGAAAAGCTGTTCTGTGAATATGACCAGGAAGTAAAACACTACCCGGAAAAGCGTGGTATCGTCCACAATGAAATCCTGCTCCCGGCAAACGCTCCCCTGGAGTACACAGACCGCAACACCCTCTGGAACGCTGCCGAAGCTGTTGAGAAGCAATGGAACTCCCAGCTTGCAAGGCGGTGGGTGCTTTCCATTCCCAGAGAGATACCGCCCGACCAGTACGCCGCCCTTGTACGGGATTTCTGCCGCCAGCAGTTTGTTTCCAAAGGAATGTGCGTGGATTTTGCCATCCATGACAAAGGGGACGGAAACCCACACGCCCATGTCATGCTGACCATGCGGGCAATGGATGAGCGTGGGAAATGGCTTCCCAAGAGCCGCAAGGTCTATGAACTTGATAAGAACGGGGAACGAATCAAGCTCCCGTCCGGCAGGTGGAAAAGCCACAAGGAAGATACGGTTGACTGGAACGACCGCAAATATGGCGAAATCTGGCGGCATGAATGGGAGGTCATCCAAAACCGCTATCTGGAAGCCAACAACCGCCCGGAACGAGTAGATCTCCGTTCTTACGAAAGACAGGGGCTTGATATTATCCCTACCGTCCATGAAGGGGCTGCTGTCCGGCAGATGGAAAAGCGTGGGATTCAGACGAACATCGGCAACCTGAACCGAGAAATCAAAGCCGCCAATAGTTTGATGAAGTCCATCCGGCAGCTTATTAAAAATCTCAAAGGCTGGATTGCGGAGCTTAGCGAAAAGCGGAATGAACTGCTTGCCCAAAAAGCTGCGGAGGAAGCGGTCTTTCTTCCCAATCTGCTGATGAAGTATATGGAGATACGAAAGGCAGAACGGAGCAGCTGGACACGGGCGGGACAAAGCCGGGGGACTTCCAAAGACTTAAAGGCAGTCAGCGAAGCCCTGTCCTATCTCCAGAGAAAGGGACTTTCCACCGTGGAGGATTTGGAAAACTTTATAGAAACGTCCGGGAAATCTGCCGCCGACTACCGAAAGCAGATGAAGCCAAAGGAAACCCGCAGCAACGTGATTGACGCTATCCTTGCCGCCCGGACGGACTGTAAGGAATGTAAGCCCGTTTATGAGAAATACCAGAAGATATTTTTCAAGAAAACTAAGGAAAAATTCAAGCTGGAACACCCGGAGGTTGCCCGGTTTGAGAAAGCCAGTGCCTACCTTGCCAAGCACCCGGACGATAAGGACAGCACGAAAAAGGAGCTTTTGCAGGAACAGGCGAAGCTTGTGGACGAAATCGCAGACTTGAAAGTACCGTTGACCGAGGTGCAGGAAGATTTGAAGAAGCTGTGGGACATCAGCTACTGGGTACGGAAAGCCACACCCGGCACAGAGGAAAGCAAAGAGCCGCCCAAGAAGCAGCCCCTCAAAGAAGTCTTGCAGGATAAGGCTGACGAGAAGAGAGCACAGAAAAACGCCCCGGCGCAGACGAAACACAAACAACAGGATATGGAACTTTAACAGGCACTTGCCATTTTCAGATTGAGAATGATAAGTGCCTTTTCTTTTTTACAAGGAGGAATTGATTTGAATGTATTTGAAGCTGTGAAGCAGTCCGTTACGACAAGACAGGCTGCGGAGCATTACGGAATCCGGGTAAACAGAAACGGGATGGCTTGCTGCCCGTTCCACAACGATAAGACCCCCAGCATGAAGCTGGACAAGCGTTTCCACTGCTTCGGATGTGGTGCAGATGGGGATGTGATTGATTTTGTAGCTGCCCTGTACGGGCTGGGGAAAAAGGAAGCCGCCGCACAGTTGGCGAGTGACTTCGGGCTTGCCTATGAGGACTGGAAGCCACCGGGCAGGGCAAGGAAGCCCAAGCCCCGGCAGAAATCCCCGGAAGAACAGTTCCGGGAAGCAAAGGCACATTGCTTCCGTGTCCTTGCCGATTATCTACACCTCTTACGGGTATGGAAAACCGACTATGCCCCGCACTCCCCGGAGGAAGCGTTTCATCCCCGGTTCGTGGAAGCCTTGCAGAAGCAAGCCCATGTGGAATATCTGCTGGATGTGCTGCTGTTTGGGGATACGGAGGAAATCGCTTCACTGATTACGGAACATGGAAAGGATGTGATACAGCTTGAACAGCGAATGGCAGAGCTTGCAGCCGCAGACGCAGCAAGAACTAAAAAACACCATGAACGCCATGCAGCCACCCCAGAGCATTGAGGAAATCAAGGCGGGACTGGAAACTACCGAGAAAGGCGGTGTCCGTCAGAGCATACGGAACTGCCTGACCGTATTCCAGCGTGACCCGCTGCTTTCCGGGGCTATCGCATACAACATCCTGACCGACCGCAAGGACATCATAAAGCCCATCGGTTTCCACAGGGAAAGCACCGCCCTGAATGATACGGACATGAAGTATCTGCTTCTCTATCTGGAAGAAACCTACGGGCTTACCAGTGAGAAAAAGATTGATAACGCCATCGGTATTGTGGCGAATGAAAACAAGTACCATCCCATCCGGGATTATTTAAGTTCCCTTGTGTGGGACGGGACGGAAAGAATCCGCTTCTGCCTGCGGCACTTTCTGGGGGCTGACGCAGACGATTACACCTATGAAGCGTTGAAGCTGTTCCTGATGGGCGCTATCTCACGAGCCTTTCAGCCGGGGTGCAAGTTTGAAATCATGCTCTGTCTGGTCGGCGGTCAGGGGGCTGGCAAGTCCACCTTCTTCCGTCTGCTGGCAGTCCGGGACGAGTGGTTTTCCGATGATTTGCGGAAGCTGGACGATGATAACGTGTACCGCAAGCTGCAAGGTCACTGGATAATTGAAATGTCGGAAATGATGGCAACCGCCAATGCCAAGAGCATTGAGGAAATCAAGTCTTTTCTAAGCCGACAGAAAGAGGTTTATAAGATACCCTATGAAACCCACCCGGCAGACCGTCCCCGTCAGTGCGTGTTCGGCGGTACTTCCAACGCCCTTGACTTTCTCCCCCTTGACCGTTCCGGCAACCGCCGATTTATCCCGGTCATGGTGTACCCGGAGCAAGCCGAGGTTCACATTTTGGAGGACGAAGCTGCTTCCAGAGCCTATATCGAGCAGATGTGGGCGGAAGCGATGGAGATTTACCGAAGCGGCAGGTTCAAGCTGGCTTTCAGCCCCGCCATGCAGCGGTATCTCAAAGAACACCAGCGGGATTTTATGCCGGAGGACACCAAAGCCGGGATGATACAGGCTTACCTTGATAAGTACACCGGGGAAACGGTCTGTTCCAAGCAGCTCTACAAGGAAGCCTTAAATCACACCTTTGACGAGCCGAAGCAATGGGAAATCCGGGAAATCAACGAGATAATGAACCAGTGCATTACCGGGTGGAACTACTTTTCCAATCCAAGAATGTTTGCGGAATATGGCAGACAAAAGGGCTGGGAGCGTGAAATCCCGGCAACGGACACCGACAACCCGCCCGAAAAATCTATGGACGGTTTTGTGGAGGTCACGGAGCAGATGGAGCTTCCATTCTGAAAATGACAGCCCGTTGCCGACTTCGTTGCTATCCCGTTGCCGAGCCGGTTGCCGGGGAAAAACCCATAACTGCGGGCTTTTCTCCCCTATGACAACCAAAACAACAGAAAAATAAAAGAAAAGTATAAATAGTAACCACCGCCAGATTGAGATTGTTTGCAAGGTCTTTTGAAGCCCGTTGCCGGACTTCGTTGCCGACACCCTCTGTCTGGCTGTTTTCATGTATGGAGGATAACTGCCTATGGCAAATAATAAGATGAATATTGAAGGAAAAAATTACTCGGATATTCCGGTGTGGCGTAGATATACGCTTACCATTGAGGAAGCAGCCAGATATTATCATATCGGCGAAGGAAAATTGAGAACGCTTATTGACACACATCCCAATGAGGATTTTTATGTGATGAACGGCAATCGTGCCCTCATTAAGCGTGAGAAATTTGAGAGGTATCTGGATCAGGCTACTGCTGTGTAAACAGAGCTGACAGATTTACCGATTTCACATGATATAACTATGCGGAGAGCTGGATTTGTGCTATGATAAGAGCGCAAGTCTGGCTCTCTTTTTTGAAAGGAGAGTTCACGATGAGTGAGAAAAGACGAGATAACCGTAATCGGATTTTGCGAGAGGGCGAGTACCAGCGTAAAGATGGGAGGTATCGGTTCCGCTATATTGATGAGGACGGAAAAGAGAAAAATGTATATAGTTGGCGTTTGGACAAGAATGACCCAATGCCAAAAGGGAAGAAGCGGGAGCCTTCCCTGCGTGAGAAAGAAAAACAGATTGAAGCGGATTTGTTTGACCGTATCGTAACCAACGGTGGCAACTATACTGTTTTGGAACTGGTAGAAAAGTATGTTTCATTGAAAACAGGAGTTCGTCACAATACGGTTGCCGGATATAAAACGGTCATCAATATGCTGAAAAAAGAGAGTTTTGGGAATCTGCGAATTGATAAGGTGCGTTTGTCAGACGCAAAGGCATGGTTGATTAAGCTCCAACAAATTGATGGACGAGGATACAGTTCCATTCATTCAATCCGGGGAGTTCTCAGACCAGCATTTCAGATGGCAGTAGATGATGACCTGCTTCGCAAAAATCCATTTGAATTTGAGCTGGCATCCGTCATTGTTAATGATTCTGTTACCAGAGAAGCGATTACCCGAAAGCAGCAGAGAGATTTGCTGAAGTTTATTCAGGAGGATAAGCATTTCAGCAGATACTATGATGCAATCTATATTCTTTTTCACACAGGGCTTCGTATTTCAGAGTTCTGTGGGCTGACGATTTCGGAGATTGAGTTTGGAGAAATGCGTATTAAGGTAGACCATCAGTTACAGCGTACTGCACAGATGCAGTATGTAATTGAAGAACCAAAAACTGACAAAGGCATTCGCTATGTGCCGATGACGGAAGCTGTCGCAGCGTGTTTTCGCAGAATTATTGCCAACCGAAAGACACCAAAAGTTGAACCGATGGTGGAAGGATACGCTGGATTTTTATTTTTGGATAAAAACGATATGCCGATGGTTGCCCTTCACTGGGAGAAGTACATGGAGCATATCATTCAGAAATACAACAGGATTTACCGTATCCAGATGCCGAAAGTTACCCCTCATGTATGCAGGCACACCTTTTGCTCTAATATGGCAAAATCCGGGATGAATCCGAAAACCTTGCAGTATATCATGGGTCACGCAGACATCAGTGTAACCTTGAACACTTACACCCATGTGAATTTTGATGATGCAAAGGAAGAAGTATATCGGATAGCGAATAGTTAAAAAAGCCCGTTGGTAAGGACGCTTGCTTTACCAACGGATTTACCAAGATTGCAGGGAAAAACACAAGAAAATACGAGAAGATTTGAGAAGATACCTTGAAAAGAAAGGAAAACTCAAAAGTCGGAAAACCCTGAAATATCAAGCGTTTGAGAAGAAATACAAGATTTAAATGGAGATATAAAAAGATGATTAAAGTATTATTTGTTTGCCACGGCAATATCTGCCGCTCACCAATGGCAGAATTCATTTTTAAAGACATGGTTTCTAAACAAGGTCTTTCAGACCGGTTTTATATCGCATCTGCTGCAACCAGCACTGAGGAGATATGGAATGGAATCGGGAATCCGGTATATCCTCCGGCGCGAGAGGAGCTTGCTAAGCATGGGATTGATTGTAAGGGTAAGCGCGCAGTTCAACTAACGAAGGCAGATTATGATAAATATGATTATATTCTCGGTATGGATTACTGGAATCTGAAGAATATGTTAAGAATATTGAAATCGGATCCAGAGGACAAGGTTAAGCTTCTTCTGGATTATAGTGATGATCCGAGGGATATCGCAGATCCATGGTATACAGGTGGATTTGATGTCACATATTCGGATGTGGTGGAGGGCTGTGAGGCTTTTCTGGAATATCTGAAAGATAAAAAGAAACTGTAATAAATATTGTCGATGAAATTTACTTTACAAATAGCTGTGGCTATTTTATACTATGTCTACAGCGACTCTTAAGGGGGCTTTCGCTCCCTTATTTTCTTTTTTCCGAAAACGGAAAGTCAACATTCAAATCAGGGCATCCTGCCCGTATTATTTTCAAAGCAAGAAAGGAACTGAATATGCAGAAAGACTATGAAACATTTGTAGAGAAACTGGAGATTGGTATTTACGAGGCTACAGGGATTCCGAGGGAAAATATTTCTTTTGAGAAAGAAGGCGGGAGGTTTGCACCTGTAGGAGACAGACTGCTGGTGAAGTTTGCAGAGCATGATGATGCCTGGGAGGTCTGTGGACTTTATACACAGGAACTTTTTAAATCTTATCAGAATGGCAGTCCGTTTGAGGAAATTATAAAAGAAATCACAGATGATCTCAATCGGATAAAAAAGGCGGATATTTATGAGAAAACAAGAGTGATCAGGGATTATGAGAAGACAAAACCCCGCCTGTTTATAAGATTGCTGAATGCAGATAAATATTCCGCGGATCTTCAGGATGCGGTGTATAAAACTCTTGGTGATATTGCACTTGTGCTTTATATGAAAGTTACGGAATATGAAGGATGTGTGACAAGTACAAAAATCCGGCAGGGAATGCTGGAGCAGTGGGGAAAAGAATGTGATGAGGTGTTTCAGGAGGCGATTCTCAATACGTATTTTATGAGTCCACCCAGAATTTACAGATGGGAACAGATGATTTTTAATCCGGAATATGAAGGTGAAAGTTTTATGAATCTGGGTGATAAGTGTGAATTGAAGAAAGATGCAATGGGAAATTGTCTCAGTACAACGAAGAAAACAAATGGTGCAGTTGCAGTGTTCCTGCCGGGAGTGGCAGAACAATTGGCATATATGCTGGATTCCGATTTCTATATGGTGTTTACCAGTGTACATGAGGTAATGATCCATAATGATAAATTTGTAGAACCTGAAGATTTGCAGTGTGTTTTGCGGGATACGATCAGGGAGGCTACACCGAAAGAGGACTATCTGACGTCGAGAATCTACCAGTACAATAGGGAAACACATAAATTTATCTGTGTAACTCCGCTGGAAAAAGATGAGAAATAAAAATATGAGAGTACTCCATAAAAAAGTACTCTCATATAAAGGATATTTAGAAACGTTATGAGTAATTTATACGGTTATCCGAGCAGTGCAGAGTCATTACTGAACTCTTCTCCGCTTGCTTTTTCAAACTGATCCAGAAGGTTTTTAACTGTCAGTTTTTTCTTTTCTTCTCCCTGGATATCCAGAATGATTTTTCCTTCCATCATCATGATCAGACGATTGCCATGTGCAATAGCGTCCTTCATGTTGTGGGTGATCATCAATGTCGTAAGGTGATCGCGGTTTACGATCATATCTGTAATTTCCAGAACTTTGGCAGCTGTTTTTGGATCAAGAGCTGCGGTATGTTCGTCCAGAAGCAGAAGCTTTGGTTTCTGAAGCGTTGCCATCAGAAGAGTAAGAGCCTGTCTCTGACCACCCGAGAGAAGTCCTACTTTAGAAGTCAGTCTGTCTTCCAGACCAAGACCAAGAATTTTCAGGAGCTCTTTGTATTCTTCGCGCTCAGCTTTAGTGATTCCGGAGCGGAGAAGACGGGATTTTCCGCGGCGTTTTGCAAGTGCAAGGTTTTCCTCGATACCCATTGTTGCAGCGGTTCCTGTTATTGGATCCTGAAACACACGTCCAAGGTATGTAGCACGTTTATGTTCAGAAAGTTTTGTAACATCAACATTGTCGATAAGGATCTGTCCTTCATCAACCGGCCAGGTTCCTGCAACAGCATTTAGCATAGTAGATTTGCCGGCGCCGTTTCCTCCGATAACAGTTACAAAATCGCCTTCGTTCAGCTTCAGGTTCAGACCATTTAATGCACGTTTCTCATTAATGGTTCCGGGATTAAAGGTTTTATAGATATTTTTAAGTTCAAGCATTTTTATTTACCTCCCCTTTTGGCTGGTTTATTAAAGTATTTGCCTTTCCAGTATGGGAATGCAAGGAAGAGAGCAACTACGATTGCGGACAGCATCTTCAGCAGGTCAGTGTCGATACCCATCCAGATAACAATCTGAAGTACCAGATAATACAGAATGGAACCGAAGATAACTGCTAACAGGCGAAGGGCAAAGTTGCGGAAAATACGTCCAAAGATTGCCTCACCAATAATAACTGCTGCCAGACCGATAACGATGGAACCACGTCCCATGTTGACATCTGCAAATCCCTGATACTGTGTAAGGAGTGCACTGGAAAGTCCTACCAGACCGTTGGAAATCATAAGTCCGAGAACTTTATTCCTGTTTGTGTTGATACCCTGGGCGCGTGACATATTTGGGTTACATCCGGTTGCGCGAAGGGAACAGCCAAGCTCTGTTCCAAAGAACCAGTAGAGAATGGCAATCAGGAGAATACACATAACTGCTACAATAAAAATTGTGTTTTTGGAAAGAGATGCATTTTTTATATGTCGCAGGGAAACCAGAAGATTATATTTATCAACGTTGATTGCCTGATTTGCTTTTCCCATGATCTTCAGGTTTACGGAATACAGAGATAACTGTGTCAGGATTCCGGCAAGGATTGCGGGAATTCCCATAAAGGTGTGAAAAATTCCGGTCGCAAGGCCTGCCAGCATTCCGGCGAGAGTAGCGGCCAACATAGAAATCCAGACATTATGACCGGAAAGCATCATCATAATACACACTGCACCACCGGTGCACATAGTGCCATCAACTGTAAGGTCTGCAATATCAAGAATACGGAAAGTGATATAAACACCGATTGCCATAATTCCCCAGATCAGACCCTGGGCTACTGCACCCGGAAGTGCAGTGATTAATGTTAAAATTTGCATTTGTAATTTCCTCCTGTTGAGATGCGAAAAGCGAGAGAGGCGTCAAACCTTTCCCGCTGATCGCATATAAATTGAATTTTTATAACTGTTTGATAAGCTGTTATTTAAAATCCTGTTGGTGTGAGTATTTTTCAACTGTCTGACCGGATTTATTTGGCAGCTTCTTCAGTTGCATTATCTTCTGTTGTTTCATCAGAAGATTCGTCTGCTGCCGTTGCATCATCAGAAGCCTCGCCGATTGCAACATAATCGTCCGGAACTTCGATGCCCAGCTCTTCGCAGATATCTTTGTTATATTCTTTTGTGAAGTTTGGTGCATATTCGATCGGCATTGTGGAAATATCTTCACCGTCCTTTAAAATTTTAACAGCCATCTTACCGGTTGTAACACCAAGGTCATAATAGCTGATGGAAAGTGTCGCAACACCGCATCCGCTGCAGATACCTTCTTCGCCTGTGATTACCGGAACTTTTGCCGGAAGGCAGATGTTGTTGATGATCTCTGTGTTGGAAGCAACTGTATTATCTGTCGGTACATAAATTACATCACTTGCGTCAGTTGCTGTTGTAGCAACAGAAGAGAGATCATTAGAGTCAGAGAATGCATAATATTCACATGTATATCCGAGTTTTTCAAGTTCAGCTTTTACTGTATCTACCTGATACTGAGAGTTTGCTTCGGCAGAACAGTAGAGAAGACCTACATTTTTTGCATCCGGGAAAAGTTCATTGAGCATTGCTGCCTGCTGATCAAGGGGAGCAAGGTCTGCAGTTCCGGAAATATTTCCGCCCACAGTCCCGTCGAAATCATCCAGTCCAAGTGCAACACCGTATTCAGTAACAGAAGTACCAAGAATCGGAATATCGCTTGTTCCTGCTGCAGCTGCCTGAAGAGCAGGAGTTGCATTTGCAAGAATCAGGTCAACATTATTGGAAACAAAGCTGTTAATGATTGTAGAACAGGTGTTGGAATCTCCCTGTGCGTTCTGCTCGTCAAAGGTAACTGCGTCTTCTCCCAGTTCTTTGGTGACTTCATCCTTGAATCCCTGTGTCGCAGCGTCGAGAGCTTCGTGCTGTACAAGCTGACAGATACCGATTGTATATTTGTCTCCGTCAGCAGCACTTGCTGTTACTGCGCAGGTTCCCATAGCCATGGCTGCTGCAAGAGTGATTGCTAATGCTTTTCTTTTCATAATGATATATCCTCCTAATATAATGTTTAAATTAAGTCAGGTAAGAATTGCGTTTATTATTTGATAATATGAAACTTACCTGGATCCGAATGATTTTCTGCAGGGAAAGCAGTACTGGTAAATGATTCGGATAATGTCATCGAGTTATTCGACTGTGACGTTTTAAAGTATAACGCTTTAGTGTAAAAAAGTCAAGCGACCTGCACAATTATATTTTTAATTCATATAGTATAAAGAGTATATGAAGAAAGCAGAGTGTCGTCATGGCATATTCGATCATGCTGGATGCCGGACATGGAGGTCAGGATCCGGGAGCCGTATATAAGGGAAGACAGGAAAAGAATGACAATCTTAAACTTGCTCTTGCGGTAGGTGAGATTTTAAAAAATAAAGGGATTGATATCTCTTATACCCGTACCGGTGATGTCTATCAGACACCTTTTGAGAAGGCACAGCTTGCAAATCAGGCAGGAGTAGATTACTTTATTTCATTTCACCGAAACAGCAGTCCAAAGGAAAACCAGTATAATGGAGCGGAAGTTCTGATTTATGATAAAAGCGGGATTAAATATCAGATGGCTGAGAATATTCTGGGAGCTCTGGGAGAAGTGGGATTCCGCGAAATCGGTGTAAAAGAGCGGCCGGGACTTGTGGTCCTCAGACGAACCAGGATGCCGGCTCTTTTAATAGAAACCGGATTTATCAATTCCGAAGAAGATAATAAACTGTTTGATAACAAGTTTAGCGATATAGCTCAGGGAATTGCAGATGCGATTCTTGGAAGCCTGGATGAGGAAACAGTGCAGGAACCGCTTTATTACAGAGTGCAGACTGGAGCGTTCAGAAAAAAAGAGAATGCGGACCGTATGTTATATCAGTTACTGGAAAAAGGTTATCCCTCTTTTATGTTACATGAAAACGGATTGTATAAAGTTCAGACAGGTGCCTATCAGCAGATTGGTAATGCAGTAAATATGGAGCAGAGACTGAGGGATGATGGTTACAGTACGATTATTGTGACAAAATAGCTTTCTGGAAATATTGGAAGTCTGCGGACTTTTTGTTTAACCGAATCAAATAAGTCCCCTGCGGAGGTTGCGAAAAGCAATAAGTAGGTTACTGTTCACTGGTAATATCCCGCGAGGTGTTTTCTGTGAACAGAGTGAACAGTAACATAAGCAGTGGGGGATATAGTTTTAAGAATTAACTTGGTTGTACGTTAATAGAAAAAATATGGTACACTGTATCTATCTATAGAAATTCCATAGAAATCTTCGTAAATAATGCATATTGTTCCGGTTCATCAGAGCGTGAAATTTTGTTGGACTGTTACAAACGCATTATTTGAGAGGTGCTGTAGAAAAAACAGATAACGAGGAGTTAGTAATGATGAATGACGTATATGAAAAATTTTTAAAAAGTTCAGAAGAGTTTATTTTTGCAGAAAACAAGCCGGAAAAATCTGATATTATTTTTGTCCCTGGAAATGGTTATCCGCAGATGGCGGAAAAAGCAGCAGAATTGTTTAAGAAAGGGATGGCGGACTGGATTCTGCCCAGTGGAAAATACAGCGTAGTAAATGGAAAGTTTTCAGGCGTTCTTGAAAAAAGCAATGTATATAATAAGGAATATGGAACAGAATGGGAATTTCTCAGGGATGTTCTTATAAAAAACGGAGTTCCGGATCAGAAAATCCTGAAAGAAGATCAGGCAACCTTTACTTATGAGAACGCAATTTATTCCAGACAGGTGACAGATCATGCAGAACTGGAAATAGAAAGAGCGATTTTGTGCTGCAAATCTTACCATGCAAGAAGATGTCTGATGTATTATCAGCTCTTGTATCCGAAAACAGAATTTTATGTGGTGCCTGTGAATGCAGATGGAATTACCAGAGAAAACTGGAGAAAGAACGAAGAAGGAATTGATGCGGTTACAGGAGAACTCTCCAGAATCGTGAAACAATTTTCACTGATGCTGGAGAGATGACAGTTACGGCTGTTCTTCTGTTTCGGTTTTCTTCTCGGGAAGCCAGATGTGGACAAGTTCGATTCTGTTTTTGTCCAGACGGTCAACAACCAGGCGGATGCCACTTTCAAGTGTGACAGACTGACCCTCTTTGGGAAGGCAGTCAAGCTGTTCAATAATATATCCGCCAATAGAATCATAATCTTCAGATTCCAGATTAATATGGAGGGCTTCGTTGATATCATCCAGTTTGGCAGAACCCTGAACAACATATTCTCTTTCAGGCTGGATTTCTTTAATATCTTCGACTTCATCCTCATCGTATTCGTCGCGAATCTCACCTACGATCTCTTCCAACAGGTCTTCCAATGTGACCAGACCGGCTGTGGCACCGTATTCGTCCAGAACGATTGCCAGATTGACGGATGCTTTACGCATTTCGATCATCAGGTCTGCTGTAGCTTTGTATTCATAGGTAAAATAAGGCTCACGCAGGATGTTGCGGATTGAAAAAGGTTTGTCCTTTGGATAAACAAGAAGATCTTTCATATTGATAATACCGATTACGTTATCAGTGTTGTCCTCATAAACCGGAAAACGGGTATGCATATCTTCACTGAAGACCGCCATAAGTTCATCATAGGAAAAATTGATATCTATAAAGGTCATGTCGATTCTGGGAATCATGACATCTTTTGCAGTTGAATCGCCAAAATCAAACACATTGTAGATCATCTGTTTTTCTTCGTTTTCAATGACGCCGTCTTTTTCACCTACATTGACGAGAGTACGCAGTTCATGTTCAGTCATGGCATTTGCCTTTTCGTCCGGGTTAACATGCAGAATGACCAGTACACCTTCTGTTATTTTATTTACAATGAAAACAACGGGAGTAAGGAGAATCATAAGTCCGTATATTATTCTTGAATAGGCCAGGGACAATTTTTCAGCATGGATTGTTGCCAGGTTTTTGGGGGTTATCTCACCGAAAATGAGAATCAGCAGAGTCAGGATGCCGGTTGTGATTCCTACATATGCGTTTCCCAGAATCTTTATGGTGAGTGTAGTCATGAGAGAAGAAACAGACATATTTACAATGTTGTTTCCGATTAATACGGTACTGAGCATCTTTGGGGAATTGGAAATTATTTTTTCCAGAATAACAGCACGTTTGTTGCCTTGCTCGGCAAGAGACTGTATCCGAATCTTATTTACGGTTGTCATAGCGGTTTCCGCAGAAGAAAAAAATGAAGAAAGTGCGATCAGTATCAGAATCGCCACCGCCTGAAAGGCAATACTTGAATCCAAGATTTATTCACTCCTTTTGATTATTTTTATTGATTGAATCATATCATAAAACATTTAAGCAAAATATACATGATTTCATATAAAAAATCAAGAAAAAGCTTTTGGTTCAAAGATAGTATAAAAAAATTTAAAAGAGGACTGTCGAAAAAGTAAGATTTGTGTTATAATTCACTCGATTAAAATGAAAAAAAACATTACAGAATATTTACAAAATGATAAAAGTTTGATAATATACAGATATGTAATATTATTGTATTACGTAAAAAGAGAACTGATATTTGGCTGAAAGTAAAAAATGATTATCAGGAAACATAAGAATCGAATATAAATATAGAGGTGCGATATGTCCAATAATATAAGAATAAGAAAAAAGAAATTAAAAGGAACGGGTATTTTTGCGGCAGCGGCTTTAACAGCGGCTTTGATTGCAGGAAATAATATACCGGGTGTAACAAGACAGGTCAGTGCGGCTGAGTCACAGGAGAATACTGTGTCTTCTCTGATTCCGGACAACATCACGCTTGATAAGCCAGTAGAACTTGCGGATGTAGAACTTCCGGCAACGGAATATGGAACTTTTGAATGGGCAGATGGAAGTTTCGTTCCTGCACAGCGTGTACAGAGCTGTGAGGTACTTCTTATACCGGCAGAAGGGCAGGATTTAAGCCATGTGGATGGATGGGATCCGGAGAGCGGCGCGGTTGTCGGTTACATCAATGTAATAGTGAACAGTATTACGGATGGTGATAATGTTGATAAGACAGAAGGCTCAGGTAAAACAGATCCAACAGAAAATGCAGATCCAACAGAAACGCCTGAAACTTCGTCAGAAAAACCTGCCGCAGATGAAAACGCTGATACAGACAATAAAGAAGATAAGGAAAGTAAATCAGATCAGGATAATAAAACTGATACAGACAATGAAGAGAGTAAGATTGAAGAAGATAAAACAGATAATAAAAACAACAAAGATAATAACAGCAATGCAGATAAGACGGATAAAGATACAGAAACTACCGGTAAGCTGGAACCTGCAGATGATATGACACAGGATAAAGAAGATACGAAGAAAGATGATGAAGATGGCGCAGATGATAATATCTTTGATAATCCTGTTCTGCCGGACGATAAGGATGACCGTCCTACAGATGCAGAGGATTCTCTTTCTGATGAAGAAAAAGAAGAGAGGGCCGCACTTAATCATACCTGCGACGGTATTACAGTAAGCGGAGTTAATCTTCCATGGTATGTACAGTTCAGAGTTTCAAGCGGTGACAGCTATCAGTTTACCAATGAATCAGATGCAATGATTTTCCAGTCTTATGAATTTGAACTCTGGGATCTTAAGAATAATACAGAATATGAGATCCCTAATGGAGATTATATCAGTGTCACTGTGCCGGTAAAATCCGGATATCAGTATACTATCGAACATCTCCTGGACAACGGGGCAACTGAGACGATTATTCCGAGTGTAGAGAATGGTATTATGGTATTCAGCACACATTCTTTCAGTCCATTTGGAATTGCAGGAAGCAGACAATTAGTAGGACCTGATGCGGGGAATGATACGGACGACACAGATGCGGTAACTCCTGCACCGGCTTCCTCCGACAGTCAGAGCTCTGATTCCGGAAAGAACAATACAGTATCTATGAATGACAGTTCTGACAGCAATAATGGTTCTTCTTCTGATCAGAATGATAATTCAACGGAAAATAAAGCTGTGAAAAATAACAATACAGTAAATACCGGAGATACAACATCAATTATGCCGTTTGTGATACTGTTTGTGGCAGCTGCAGTGATCGCCGGTGTGGTTGTATTTATAAAAAAGAGAAAGAAATAAAAGAATAACACTGATTCCTCCCCCATATAGTTTAACAGGAGGGGAAGCAATGAAAGTCAGAGCAATTTTGAAATCACTATTATTTGCATATGCATTAACAGGAGTGGCATTACTGCTTTTGGCCCTGGTACTGTTTGCTTTTGATCTGGGAGAAACAGCTGTAGATGCGGGTATTATTATAATTTATGTACTTGCATGTTTCATGGGAGGCTTTATGGCCGGCAAAATTGTGCGTAAAGACAAATATCTGTGGGGTGTTATCACAGGTCTGGCTTACTATGTATTACTGTTGACTGTCTCTATTATGGCAAAAGGCGGCTGGGATATGAGTGCAGCGCATGCAGTTACAACATTTTTTATGTGCACAGGCGGTGGAACACTGGGTGGAATGCTGTCGTAAAAAAAAGCTTTTAAAATGAAAAGATATATGATATACTATGCCAAGAATATAATTACATAAGGAGGATAGAGTTATGGAACATATCAAAACCCTGAATACAAAGAATTTACAGAACACTGTAAAAAAAGGTGGATGTGGCGAGTGCCAGACTTCCTGCCAGTCCGCATGTAAAACTTCCTGTACAGTAGGAAACCAGAGCTGCGAGCAGAAATAAGATCAGCTATGGAGAAATGAGATAAGCAGCGGAACTTTTATTCCGCTGCTTATCTTACGCTTAGAAAGGATTTTAGTAAAATGAGTCTGATTCACCGTTATAAAAGCAATGGCTTTAATATTGTACTGGATATCAACAGTGGATGCATCCATCTGGTAGATGAGGTTACATATGAGGTTCTTCCATATCTGGAAGAGGGCCTTGGCACAGAAGCTATTGCAGAGAAACTGGAAAACAAATATAACAGAGAAGATATTGAGACATCTGTAAGAGAATGTAATAAGCTGAAAGAAGATGGAATGCTTTTTACAAAAGATGTTTATGAGAATGTAATTGAAGAATTTTCAAATAACCGGCAGACCGTTGTAAAAGCATTGTGCCTGCACATTGCTCATGACTGCAATCTGGCCTGCCGTTATTGTTTTGCCGAAGAAGGCGAATATCATGGCAGAAGAGCTCTTATGTCCTATGAAGTCGGCAAAAAAGCTCTTGATTTCCTGATCGCGAACTCCGGTTCCAGAAAAAACCTGGAAGTAGATTTCTTTGGCGGCGAGCCGCTGATGAACTGGCAGGTTGTAAAAGATCTGGTAAAATATGGCAGAGAGCAGGAAAAGCTTCACAATAAGAAATTCCGTTTCACTTTAACAACAAACGGAGTTCTTCTGAATGATGAAGTAATGGAATTCTGCAATAAAGAGATGGGCAACGTTGTACTCAGTGTGGACGGACGTAAGGAAGTACATGACTACATGCGTCCATTCAGAAAAGGTGCAGGAAGCTATGACCTGATCATGCCGAAGTTCCAGAAGTTTGCAGAATCCAGAAATCAGGACAAGTATTATGTAAGAGGTACTTTTACTCACCATAATCTTGATTTCTCCAAGGATGTGCTTCATCTGGCAGATCTTGGATTCAAACAGATTTCTGTAGAGCCTGTAGTTGCGGCTGATACGGAGGAATATGCGATCCGCGAGGAGGATATCCCCCAGATCATGGAAGAGTATGATACTCTTGCAAAAGAAATGATTAAAAGAGAGAAAGAGGGAAAAGGATTTAACTTCTTCCATTTTATGATCGACCTTACAGGTGGCCCTTGCGTATACAAGAGACTGTCAGGCTGCGGTTCAGGAACAGAGTACCTGGCTGTAACACCCTGGGGTGATTTTTACCCATGTCACCAGTTTGTTGGTGAAGAACAGTATCTCATGGGAAATGTAGACGAAGGCATCACAAAGCCGGAAATCCAGAAGGAATTCGGCGGATGCAACGTTTACACAAAGAAAGACTGCAAAGACTGCTTCGCACGTTTCTACTGTAGTGGCGGATGTGCGGCAAATGCATTCCATTTCCAGGGAGATATCAAAGGCAATTATGAAATCGGATGCGAACTCCAGAGAAAACGTGTGGAGTGCGCCATCATGATAAAAGCCGCACTGGCATGTGATTAGTGGGCAGTAATCTGTCTGACTGATACCGCCGTCGGCTGTTATCATAACAGAAAATGGCTGGCAGGCGGATGAACATGACCGCGGACAAAAAATCAAGAAGGGAAAAGAACTATGAAGAAAAGTAAAGGAATCGTAGTGCTGCTTTTGACACTGATCCTGACTGTGTTCTTTTGCTTTACTGCAGCCGTAGGTATCGGTCCTACCGGAACCGGTGCAGCAAAACATATCAACACGGGTCTTGATCTTGCCGGTGGTGTCAGCATTACCTACCAGGCTAAGGAGAGCAATCCGACAAGCGAAGAGATGTCAGATACGATCTACAAGCTTCAGAAGCGTGTAGAGCAGTACAGTACTGAGGCTCAGGTATACCAGGAAGGATCAGACCGTATTACAGTTGAAATTCCTGGTGTTACAGATGCAGATACTATTTTGAATGATCTGGGTAAACCAGGTTCCCTGTATTTCATCACAAAAGAAGATGCTGACGGAAACCAGAACTTTACTACAGGACAGGATGGATATGTTCTCTCCAGAACTATGGATGAGATCAAGGAATCCGGAAGTGTTGTTCTGGAAGGTTCTGATGTAGCAGATGCCCAGGGTGGTGCGATCCAGAATCAGAACACAAGTGCAAAGGAATATGTGGTAAGTCTTACTCTTACTTCTGATGGAGAAAACAGTGGTAAAACAAAATTTGCAGAAGCTACAAAGAATAATGTAGGCAAGCAGATCGCTATCGTCTATGACAATAACATTATCAGTGCTCCGAATGTAAATGAAGAGATTTCCGGCGGAAAAGCACAGATCAGCGGAATGTCTGACCTGGAAGAAGCACAGAACCTTGCTTCTTATATCCGTATCGGTTCTCTGGGACTGGAACTGGAAGAACTTCGTTCCAGTGTTGTAGCTGCACAGCTTGGTGAAGAAGCAATCTCTACAAGTGTTCTTGCAGGTGCGATCGGTCTGATCATCGTTATTATCTTTATGATCATTGCATACCGCGTACCTGGTGTAGTTGCAGGTATTGCACTGATTCTTTATACATCATTAATGCTGATCACGCTGAATGCCTTTGATATTACTCTTACTCTTCCGGGTATTGCGGGTATTATCCTTGGTATCGGTATGGCGGTGGATGCCAATGTTATTATTTATGCCCGAATCAGAGAGGAAATTGGTGCAGGAGTTTCAGTAAGGAATTCTATTAAGTCCGGTTTCAGCAAAGCTTTCTCTGCAATCTTTGATGGAAATATTACAACGCTGATCGCAGCCTTTGTGCTGATGTGGCTTGGTTCAGGTACTGTTAAGGGATTTGCTTATACACTTGCCCTTGGTATCGTGATCTCCATGTTTACAGCACTGGTTGTATCCAGACTGATTGTAAATGCACTTTATGCAGTTGGTGTACGTGATCCGAAATTCTACGGATCTGCAAAAGAACGTAAGGCAGTTGATTTCCTTGGAAAGAAGAAAGTATTTTTTGCTATTTCCATTATCCTGATCCTCTGCGGTCCGGCAGCGATGTTTGCTAATTCGCATGCAGGAAACAAAGCGTTAAATTACAGCCTTGAGTTCTCAGGCGGTACTTCTACAACTGTTACATTTAATGAAGATATGGATATTAAGACCATTGATTCTGAAGTAACTCCTGTTGTAGAAGAGGTGACAGGAGATAAAAATGTTCAGCCTACAAAGGTAGTCGGAACAAATCAGGTTGTGATCAAGACACGTTCTCTGAATCAGAGCGAACGTGAAGCTCTGCAAAGTGCACTGGTTGAGAAATTTGGTGTAGATGACAGCACGATTTCCACAGAAAGTATTTCTTCTACAGTAAGTAGTGAAATGCGTCGTGATGCGATCGTAGCCGTTATAGTAGCTACAATCTGTATGCTTCTTTATATCTGGTTCAGATTTAAAGACATCCGTTTTGCAAGCAGTGCGGTATTGGCGCTTCTGCATGATGTTCTGGTTGTACTTGCATTCTATGCTATTGCCAGAGTATCTGTCGGTAATACATTTATTGCCTGCATGCTTACGATCGTAGGTTATTCTATCAATGCTACAATCGTTATTTTTGACCGTATACGTGAGAACCTTCACAGTGGTTCCAGAGAAAAACTGGCAGAAATTGTAAACACAAGTATCACTCAGACTCTTACAAGAAGTATTTATACCTCTTTTACAACTTTTGTTATGGTAGCTGTTCTTTATATCATGGGTGTTTCTTCTATCCGTGAATTTGCAGCACCTCTGATGGTTGGTGTTCTTGTCGGTGCATATTCTTCTGTATGTATTACAGGTGCGTTGTGGTATGTGATGAAAAAGAAATTTGCAGGAAAAGGACAGCCGGCAATTGCTGCAGCCTCCGCATCTGCAAAGTCCTCTTCAAAGCCGAAGAAAGCACGTGATGTATCACAGAAAGATCCGACTCAGCCAAAGAAGAAAAACAGAAAAAGAGTAGCTGAACGTCTGGCTGCCGAAGAAGCAGCTAAAAAACAGCAGAATGATGATGCTGAATAAAACAATAATTGTCTGAAAAACAGGCAGACAGAAATATCCCGGGGTAAAACTCCGGGATATTTTTATGAGGAGAGAAAATATATGGAGAAATGGGTAATAGCAGCAAAAAGAGCAGATTTTAACCAGATCGGTCAACAGTTTCATATTGATCCGGTGATTGCGAGACTGATCAGGAACAGAGATGTGATCGGAGAAGATAAGATAAGAGAGTATCTGTCAGGAACAGTACAAGAGCTTCCTTCTCCCTGGCTGATGAAGGATATGGAAAAAGCTGTAGATATCCTGGAGAAAAAAATATCGCAGAAAGCAAAAGTCCGTATTATTGGTGATTATGATATTGATGGTGTGACCTCTACATACATTTTAATGAAAGGTCTTGCGAGGATCGGAGCAGATGTGGATACTTATATTCCGGACAGAGTTGCAGACGGATATGGGATTCATGCACATCTTATAGAAAGAGCGGAAACGGACCGGATCGATACGATCGTGACCTGTGATAATGGAATTGCTGCGGCTGCTGAAATCCAGATGGCAAAGGATAAGGGAATGACAGTGATTATTACAGATCATCATGAGGTTCCTTACAGGGAGGAAAAGGGAGAACGCCAGATGGTGCTTCCGCCGGCAGATGCGATTTTGAATCCGAAACAATATGATTGTCCATACCCGAATAAAAACCTGTGTGGGGCAGTGGTGGCCTTTAAATATATTGCAGCACTTTACGAGAGATTTGGTGTTCCGGCAGAGGAACTGGAAGATTATTATGAACTGGCGGCTATTGCAACAGTAGGAGATGTTATGGATCTTCAGGGAGAGAACAGGATTCTGGTAAAAGAAGGACTGTACCGTCTGAGAAATACCAAAAATCAAGGATTGCAGGAACTGATCCGAGCAAATTCTCTGGAAGATGCTAAAATCACAGCTTATCATATCGGATTTGTGCTGGGACCATGTATCAATGCCAGTGGAAGACTGGATACAGCTGCCCGTTCTCTTGCACTTCTCAATGCAAAAACAAAGGAAGAAGCAGCAAGGCTTGCCGGAGATCTTACAGCTCTTAATCAGAGCCGAAAAGCTCTCACTGAGAAAGGAAAAGAAGAGGCAATCCGGATCATAGAGACTACAGAGCTGAAAAATGACAGAGTACTGGTAGTTTATCTTCCAGATTGTCATGAAAGTCTTGCCGGTATTATAGCAGGCAGGATCAGGGAAAAATATCACAGGCCTGCCTTTGTATTGACGGGCGGTGAGACAAGTGCAAAAGGAAGTGGAAGATCAATAGAAAGTTACTCTATGTATGAAGAACTGGTAAAATGTGCAGACCTGATGATACAGTTTGGAGGTCATCCGATGGCAGCAGGTCTTTCTATAGAAGAAAAAAATATAGAAGAATTCCGGAGACGCCTCAATGTCAACTGTACGTTGACGGACGAAGAATTGCGTCCTAAGATCGTGATTGATGTGCCGATGCCTGTGTCTTATATTACAAAAGAACTGGTAGAACAGATTTCGCTTCTGGAACCCTTTGGAAAAGGGAATACAAAACCGGTCTTTGCACAGAAAAATCTCAGAGTGCTTGATTACAGTATTATCGGGAAAAATAAAAATGTACTAAAATTAAAACTTCTCGATCCGCAGGGGATTTCAGTGGAAGGCATTTATTTCGGAGAAGCAGAGGATTTTGTGAACTTCATCAGGGAAAAAGACAGTATTTCTGTTACTTATTATCCGGAGATCAACAGATTCAGGGGACGAGAGAGTCTCCAGATCATTATTCAGAATTACTGTTAATATTACCGCCTGTTTTGTAACCGCCGGTAAGCCTGGAAATACAAATGTCAGGGCTTAACAGTAACTTGATTCTGAAATAAAAAGGTGATATACTATAAAATATTTATGAGCGAACAGCAATATAACACACACTGGAGGAGAAATAAAATGAAGAAAATTGAAGATTATGTATTAAGTATACCGGATTTTCCTGAACCGGGGATTATTTTCAGAGATATTACAAGTGTTCTGCAGGATGCGGATGGCCTGCAGCTGGCAATCGACTCCATGCAGGACTGTCTTAAGGATATAGATGTGGACGTGATTGCAGGAACAGAGTCCAGAGGCTTTATCTTTGGTGTACCGATCGCATATAATCTTCATAAACCATTTGTACCGATTCGTAAAAAAGGCAAACTTCCCCGCGAAACAGTATCTGTAAGCTATGATCTGGAATATGGCAGTGCAGAGATTGAAATGCATAAAGATTCCATAAAACCAGGTCAGAAAGTGGTTATCGTTGATGATCTGATCGCAACAGGCGGTACGATCGAAGCAGCGATCAAGCTGGTGGAACAGCTTGGCGGTGAGGTTGTCAAGGTTGTATTTCTCATGGAACTTGCAGGTTTAAAGGGACGCGAAAGACTGAATGGGTATGATGTAGCGTCCGTAATTTGTTATGATGGTAAATAAGCACAGCTGATTGTGCAGGACAGGCAGGTGGGAGCATATGACAGAGATAACAAAAAGTACAGAAGCAAAAAAAGATGAAATGCAGGTTGAAAAAGAGAAGCTGGAATCTGTAAAGAGGGCAGATGCGGCAGTAAAGACCATGCATGATTTTACAAGTCCGGAGGTGCTTTATAAAGAACTGATAAACAGTGTTCTGAAGTATCATCCATCAACAGATATTTCCATGATAGAGAAGGCATATAAGGTTGCAAGTGAAGCTCATGAAGGACAGAAGAGAAAGTCTGGAGAGCCATATATCATTCATCCTTTGTGTGTTGCCATCATTCTGGCAGATCTGGAACTTGACAAAGAAACGATAGTTGCAGGTCTTCTTCATGATGCAGTTGAAGATACCTGGATGACCTATGAGGAAGTGGAGAAGGAATTTGGTTCAGAGGTTGCACTTCTTGTGGACGGTGTTACCAAGCTGGGACAGTTATCTTATTCTGCGGATAAAGTAGAAGTTCAGGCAGAGAACCTCAGAAAGATGTTTCTTGCCATGGCTAAGGATATCAGAGTTATTCTGATCAAGCTTGCAGACCGTCTTCATAATATGCGTACCTTACAGTATATGCGTCCTGAAAAGCAGCAGGAAAAGGCCAGAGAGACCATGGATATTTATGCTCCTATTGCCATGCGTCTGGGTATTTCCAAGATAAAGGTAGAGCTGGATGACCTGTCGCTGAAATACCTTAAGCCGGATGTATATTATGACCTGGTGCATAAGGTTGCCCTGCGTAAAAGCGAGAGAGAACAGTTTGTAGGTGCGATTGTAAAAGAAGTTAAGAAACATATGGATGATGCCAATATTAAGGCGCAGGTGGACGGACGTGTAAAACACTTTTTCAGCATCTACAAGAAGATGGTAAATCAGGATAAGACTATTGATCAGATTTATGATTTATTTGCTGTCCGTATTCTTGTAGATACAGTGAAGGATTGTTATGCTGCCCTTGGTGTGATCCATGAGATGTATAAGCCAATTCCGGGACGGTTTAAAGATTATATTGCCATGCCGAAACCCAATATGTATCAGTCATTGCATACCACATTGATCGGACCCAACGGACAGCCCTTTGAAATCCAGATCCGTACTTATGAAATGCATAGAACTGCAGAATATGGTATCGCTGCACACTGGAAATATAAGGAGTCGTCTGACGGAAAGGCTCCTGTAGGTAAGAGTGAGGAAGAGAAACTGAACTGGCTGCGTCAGATTCTGGAATGGCAGAGAGACATGTCTGATAACAAAGAATTCATGAGTCTTCTGAAGAATGACCTGGATCTTTTTGCGGACAGTGTTTACTGTTTCACTCCACAGGGAGATGTTAAAACACTTCCAAGCGGTTCTACACCGGTGGATTTTGCGTACAGTGTTCACAGTGCAGTCGGAAATAAGATGGTAGGTGCCAGAGTTAACGGTAAGCTGGTTCCGATTGAATATGAGATCAAAAACGGTGACCGTATTGAGATCATTACTTCCCAGAACTCTCAGGGACCAAGCCGCGACTGGCTGAAACTGGTTAAGAGTACGCAGGCAAAGAACAAGATTAACCAGTGGTTCAAGAAGGAATTAAAAGAAGATAATATCCTTAAGGGCAAGGAGATGCTTGCGCAGTATGCGCGTGCAAAGGGGTTTAAGATCACAAATTATACAAAAACCCAGTATCTGGAGGCCGTTTTGCGTAAATATGGTTTCAGGGACTGGGATTCAGTACTTGCTGCAATTGGTCATGGCGGATTGAAAGAAGGTCAGGTTTTCAATAAGCTGGTAGAGGCTTATGATAAGGAAAATAAGAAGAATCTGACAGATGAGCAGGTTCTTGAGGCTGCTTCTGAGACACAGGAGAAGCTTCACATTGCCAAGAGCAAGAGCGGCATTGTGGTAAAAGGAATCCATGATGTGGCAGTCCGTTTTTCCAAGTGTTGTAATCCAATCCCGGGTGATGAGATTGTAGGCTTTGTTACAAGAGGACGTGGAATCACAATTCATCGTACAGATTGTGTCAATGTGCTGAATATGTCTGAGACAGACAGGACACGACTGATTGAGGCAGAGTGGCAGCAGCCTGATACCAAGGAAAAAGAGAAGTATATGGCTGAGATTCAGGTTTATGCAAATAACCGTACAGGGCTTCTTGTGGATCTTTCTAAAATATTTACAGAACGTAAGATCGACCTGCGAAGTATCAACAGCCGTACAAGCAAGCAGGAGAAGGCAACTATTTCCATGAGTTTTGAGATTGGAAGCAAAGAGGAACTGCGTTCCCTGATCGAGAAGATCCGTCAGGTAGAGAGTGTCATTGACGTAGAGAGAACTACAGGCTGATCATGGAAAAATCTGCTGGAACATTATTTTATGGAACTGCTGCAGATTGACAGAAAGGAATAACATGAAGAATTTAGAATTACAGAAATGTATATTAGGACCTGTATATACAAATTGCTATCTCCTTAAGAATAAAGAAACCGGAGAACTGATCATTGTTGATCCCGCAGATTGTCCGGAGAAGATTGAAATGAAGATTTCCCGGATGAATGGAAAACCGGTGGCGATTCTTCTTACCCATGGACATTTTGACCACATTCTGGCTGCACAGGCAGTAAAGGAGAAATATAATATTCCGATTTATGCCTGTCGTCAGGAAGAGGAGATGCTCCGCGAACCTTCGATCAATATGACTGTACATTATGGACAGGGATGTTCTATTGTGCCGGATGTATTTCTGGAGGATCTGGATGTTATCAGACTGGCGGGATTTTCCGTTCAGATGATCCATACACCGGGACATACCAAAGGAAGCTGCTGTTATTATCTGAAAGATGAAGGTGTATTGTTCAGCGGTGATACAGTGTTCTATGGCTCTGTTGGAAGAACGGATTTTCCGGGTGGAAGTACAGCAGAAATCGTGAGAAGTCTCCATAAACTGGTAGATTCGCTTCCTGAAGAGACCGAGGTTTTCCCCGGACATGATGCATCTACCACTATTGGTTATGAAAAGAGGTATAATCCATTTGTGTAAAATAGGCATTCTGTTTGAGAACAGAGATTTTGAACATGATGTTTATGAACTGATCAAAGCGTTTTATCCCGAAGCGGAGATACATACTCTTTATGAAAATACTGAAGCAGAGTATGACCTCCGCTTCAGTGTGGAACGGGATAATGACAGTTATATCATAAAATACGAAAGGACAGAGAATCTGTCGAAACAGGAAACAGAGCAAAAAGGGGTAATTTCCGCAGACATACTTTCTAAAGAGAATGCAGGCTGTGGAATACAGGATGCTCATGCTCTGAGAAAAGAGAATAAAGATAATATCAAATATGCTCTGTATCAGTTGTTGATAAAACTGACGGGCAGAACTCTTCCATGGGGAAATCTGACAGGAATACGTCCTGCCAAACTGGCAATGGGAATGATCGAATCCGGAATGAAAAATACGGAAGCAGCCCGGGAGATGCGTGAGAGATATCTGGTAAGTCCGCAGAAAACAGCGCTTGCCATCACTATTGCAAACAGGGAAAGAGAGATTCTGAAGGATATTGACTATGAAAATGGATACAGCCTTTATATTGGAATCCCGTTTTGCCCAAGTATCTGTCTGTATTGTTCCTTCAGCTCCTATCCGCTGAAAGTGTGGGAGAAGAGAACAGATGAATATGTGGAAGCTCTCTGCCGGGAGGTAAGAGAGACTGCTCTTATGATGAAGGGAAGAAAACTGGATACCATCTATATTGGCGGCGGTACCCCGACTACACTGCTTCCACATCAGATCCGTAAGCTCCTGGATACAGTGGGAGAAGCTTTTGGCTATGAAGGACTGGCAGAGTTTACTGTGGAAGCCGGCAGACCGGACAGTATTACACGTGAAAAGCTGATGGCGATCAGGGAGTATCCGGTAACAAGAATTTCCGTAAATCCACAGACTATGAATCAGGAAACCCTGGATATTATCGGCCGCAGACATACTGTGGAGCAGACAAAAGAAGCGTTTCATCTGGCACGAGAGCTGGGATACGATAACATTAACATGGATCTGATCGTAGGTCTTCCGGGTGAGGATATTCACATGGTAGAGCGGACTCTTGAACAGGTTCGTGAACTGGCACCGGACAGTATTACCGTACATTCACTGGCAGTGAAACGTGCAGCAAGGCTGAATATTTTTAAAGAGAAATATCAGGAAATGTCTTTTGAGAATAATCAGGAAATTATGGATCTGACCATGAAAACTGCGTATGAAATGGGAATGGGTCCTTATTATCTGTACAGACAGAAGAATATGAAGGGAAATTTTGAAAATGTTGGCTATGCAAAGGTTGACAAAGCGGGAATTTACAATATACTGATTATGGAGGAAAAACAGCCTATCATCGCACTGGGGGCAGGCGGTTCTTCCAAGCTGGTCTTTGACCATGGACAGAGAATTGAACGTGTGGAGAATGTAAAAGACGTTTCTAATTATATTTCCCGCATTGATGAGATGATCGAGAGAAAACGGACAGCAATAGCTACCTGGCTGTAGGATGTGGAGGTAACATTTTGGACACAGTACAAAAGACAGCGGCAGGTTCACAGCAGAGGATCCTGGAATTTGACCTTGCTTCTGAATTGCATCATGGAATGCTGGTAAGTAATCTGGCTTATGCGGTTGCAGAGGAGATGGGACTGCCGCATGAACAGTGCTATGAGCTTGCAATAGCAGGAATGCTCCATGATATAGGAAAGCTGAAGCTGACAAGTTATATTAACGGACAGGAGCAGGATCCTCTGGTGATCGAGGAACTGAAGTATGTCCGGATGCATTCTACATTGGGATATGAGGAACTTAAAGGGCAGGGATATTCGGATTTTGTATTGGAGAGTATCCTGTACCATCATGAGAATTATGATGGCAGTGGATATCCGTCCAATAAAGCAGGTGATGACATACCCATAGGTGCCCGGATACTCAGAGTCTGCGATGTATATGCAGCATTGATCTCTGACAGACCATACAGAAGAGGATTTGATATTTCTTCAGTTATGGAGTTGATGATCGATGAAGTAAAAAATTTTGATATGCAGGTTTTTCTTGCGTTTCAGAGAGTGGTTCATAATGGAGACGGGCAGAATTTTTATAAAAGAGGAGGACAACATGGCATTAAAGAAGAAACCGGTAACCGGTATGAAGGACATTTTACCAAAAGAGATGGAAATCCGTAATTATGTGATGAACATGATTCGTGAAACATACGGAACATTTGGCTTTTCATCTATAGAGACACCATGTGTGGAGCATATTGAAAATCTTTCCAGTAAACAGGGCGGAGAGAATGAGAAACTTATTTTCAAGATCCTGAAACGTGGGGAGAAACTGAAACTTGCGGAAGCAGAGAAAGAAAGTGATCTGGTTGACTCCGGACTTCGCTACGATCTGACTGTGCCGCTTTCCAGATATTATTCCAACAACGCAAATGAGCTTCCGGCTCCTTTTAAGGCACTTCAGATGGGCAATGTGTGGAGAGCAGACAGACCGCAGAGAGGACGTTTCCGTCAGTTTATGCAGTGTGATATTGATATTCTGGGTGAGTCTACTTATCTGGCTGAGATCGAACTGGTTCTTGCTACCACAACGTTGCTCGGAAAGCTGGATTTCCATAACTTTACGATTCGCATCAACGACAGAAAAATCTTAAAAGCGATGGCGCAGTACAGTGGATTCCCACAGGAAAGCTTTGACACTGTGTTTATCATTCTGGACAAGATGGACAAGATTGGTCTGGAAGGTGTTGCAGAAGAACTGGAGAAAGAAGGATTTGCCAAAGAAAGTATTGACACTTATCTTGGACTTTTCAAAGAAATCACTTCTGATATCGAAGGTGTTCGCTACTGTAAAGAGAAATTAAAAGATGTTCTGGATCCAAAGGTTGCTGAGGACCTTGAAACAATCATTTCTACTGTAGATTCTGTTAAGACAGCAGATTTTAAGATGTCTTTCGATCCGACTTTGGTACGTGGAATGTCTTATTATACAGGACCGATTTTTGAAATCTCTATGGATGAGTTTGGCGGCAGCGTAGGCGGCGGTGGACGCTATGATGAGATGATCGGTAAATTTACAGGAAACAATACATCTGCCTGCGGATTTTCAATTGGATTCGAGAGAATCGTAATGCTTCTTCTTGAGAGAAATTATGAAATCCCGACAAAGAATGGTAAGAAAGCATATCTTATCGAGAAGAATATGCCGGCAGACAAGATGCTGACGATTCTGAAACAGGCTCAGGAAGAGCGTAATGCCGGAACACAGATCAATATTTCTATTATGAAGAAGAATAAGAAATTCCAGAAAGATCAGATGACAGCAGAGGGCTATACAGAGTTTGTAGAATTCTTTAAAGACAGAATGTAATAATTCGTAACTGTTCAGCAACATTGCGAGATAGCAGACTGCCGGATAGTTACAACAATTCTTATAATATAGAAAGCATGAAAAGAGGAAAGAAACATGGCTGAAAGTATGCAGGGACTGCACAGAACATGCCGATGTGCAGAAGTAACAAAGGAAATGATCGGCAAAGAAGTTGTCCTTATGGGATGGGTTCAGAAAGCCCGCGATAAAGGCGGAATTATTTTCGTAGATTTAAGAGACCGTTCCGGTATCATGCAGTTGATTTTTGAGAATGGCAGCATTGATGAAGAAGGTTTTGCAAAAGCAGGTAAGCTGAGAAGTGAATTCGTAATCGCTGTTACCGGTGTGGTAGAAGAAAGAGGCGGTGCTGTTAACAAGAATCTTGCAACAGGTGAAATTGAGCTTCGCGTAAAATCCCTTCGTGTTCTGTCTGAAGCAGAGGTACCTCCGTTCCCAATTGAAGAGAACAGCAAGACAAAAGATGAAATCCGCCTGAAATATCGTTATCTTGACTTAAGAAGACCTGACCTTCAGAAGAATATTATGCTTAAGAGCAAAGTCATGATGCTTACAAGACAGTTCTTCGCAAAAGAAGGATTCCTTGAAATTGAAACTCCGATGCTTGGTAAGAGTACACCGGAAGGTGCAAGAGATTATCTGGTACCGTCTCGTGTTCATCCGGGACATTTCTATGGTCTGCCACAGTCTCCGCAGCTGTACAAACAGCTTCTGATGTGCTCTGGTTATGACCGTTATATCCAGATTGCAAGATGTTTCCGTGACGAAGACCTTCGTGCGGACAGACAGCCGGAATTTACCCAGATCGATATGGAACTCTCTTTTGTAGATGTTGATGACGTAATTGATGTAAATGAGAGATTCCTTGCTTATCTGTTCAAGGAAGTACTTGATATTGATGTAAAACTTCCAATCCAGCGTATCACATGGCAGGAAGCTATGGACAGATTTGGTTCTGATAAACCGGATATGCGTTTCGGAATGGAACTTCATGATGTAAGTGATGTAGTTAAAAACTGTGGATTCAGCGTGTTTACTTCTGCGTTGGAAAATGGCGGCAGTGTTCGTGGTATCAATGCAGAAGGACAGGGCGCTATGCCACGTAAGAAAATTGACAAACTGGTTGAGTTTGCCAAAGGTTACGGTGCAAAAGGCCTTGCATACATTGCAATCGCTGAAGATGGCACAAGAAAATCTTCTTTTGCTAAATTCATGACAGATGAAGAGATGGATGCTCTGGTAGCAGCTATGGATGGTAAAGCAGGAGACTTACTTCTGTTTGCAGCAGATAAGAAGAAACTGGTTTATGATGTACTTGGCGCACTTCGTCTGGAACTTGCAAAGCAGATGGATCTTCTTGATAAGAATGAGTATCGTTTCGTATGGGTAACAGAGTTCCCGCTTCTTGAATGGAGTGAAGAAGAGAATCGTTTCACAGCAATGCATCATCCATTTACCATGCTTATGGAAGAGGACCTTCCACTTCTGGATACAGATCCTGGAAAAGTTCGTGCAAAAGCATATGATATCGTATTAAACGGTAATGAAATTGGTGGAGGAAGTGTCAGAATCCATCAGGATGATATTCAGGAGAGAATGTTTGAAGCACTTGGATTCACAAAAGAAGCTGCTCACGAGCAGTTCGGATTCCTTCTGGACGCATTCAAATATGGAGTTCCGCCTCACGCCGGACTGGCATACGGACTTGACCGTCTGGTAATGCTTATGGCGAAAGTTGACAGCATCCGTGACGTAATCGCATTCCCGAAGGTTAAAGATGCTTCCTGTCTGATGACTCAGTCTCCGAGCCGCGTAAGCGAGGAGCAGTTAAAAGAACTGGAACTGGAAGTAAGACCGGAGGAAGTAACTGAATAAGGAGGGAGCTTACAATTCAGACGTTTTTGATTGTATGCCCGTTGGTATTCCTTGCAGGATTAGTTGATTCTATCGCAGGCGGGGGTGGTTTGATCTCCCTGCCTGCGTATCTGCTTGCAGGGGTTCCGATGCACAATGCGATAGCAACGAATAAATTATCCTCGGCAACTGGGACAGCGATTTCAACAGCACGTTTATGTAAGAATAAATTTGTAGACTGGGGAGTTGCACTGCCATGTATTTCCATGGCTCTTGTCGGTTCTTTTGCAGGCGCTCATATTGCGCTTCTTGCCAGTGATAAGATATTAAAATGGATGCTGATTCCAGTACTTCCTATTGTTGCGTTTTATGTAATGAAGAAGAAAAATCTGGATGATAACAGCAATGTAGAGATTTCCAGAAAGAAACAGTGGATTTTGTGTGCGGTGTGTTCTCTGGCTGTTGGCTGCTACGATGGCTTTTATGGGCCGGGAACTGGTACGTTTCTGCTTATTTTATATACAGGAGTAGCAAAACTTCCCGTAGCGAAAGCTTCCGGAACTATGAAACTTGCAAATCTTTCTTCTAATATAATGGCATTAGTTGTTTTTTTATTTAGTGGAAAGATTGTCATATATCTTGGACTTGCAGCTTCTGTTTTTTCCATTGCAGGGCATTATGTAGGATCTGGAATGGTAATGAAAAATGGAAATAAAATCGTAAGACCGATTATTCTGATCGTTCTGGTTTTACTGTTTATCAAAATTATAACGGGGATGTAAAAAGAATAAGACAAAGATTAAAAAGACCACCATATCATAGAATGATTCGGGAAAGGAACATTTCTGTGATATGGTGGCCTTTTTAGTTGTTTAACCAAACTGCGAAGCAGTTATTTGGTTATGAGCAAGTAGCGGAAGCGGATTGCGAATATCCGATTGACTAATCGTTAATTGGAACTGCTTTCAGTAGAAGTATTATCATCTGTCTGCTTATCTGTATCGGCAGAAATATCTTCATCCTCAGAATCAGAAGTCTCGAGAGGAGAATCTGTCAAAGTACCGAAAATAGCATTTCCCAAAGTATTTCCCTCATCCTGAAGTTTCCAGGATACCCCATCATTGATTAGAACAAAATCTACATCATTGACGGTAGTAACGGTATTATCATTGATACTGTTCAGAAGAATTTCGAAAGATTTCTCGTATCGTTTCTGGGAGCCATCGATAACTGCGTCAGCAGAAGCCAGATATTTATCAAGCTTTTCCTGATAATCAGCCAGGATCGAATCACTGTCAAAGGTTGTAATTTCAGTTGTAACAGTGGCATTGTATCCATTTTCACTGCTGGATTTAATGACATAATTAAAATTTTTATGAATCTGTTCGGCAAGTGCTGAGGCAATGGAATTTTTTGCAGTATCGGATGTATTCATGATATTTACTACACCCAGATAAGATGTCATTTCTTTCAAATCCAGTTTCTGTAGAGTGTCAAGATAGACGGTCAGGGTATCTTCCGGTGAAAGGATATCCGGATTTGCCAGATCAGCTATAAGACCGCCGACAAGGTCATCTTCCAGAGAATTGGTACGCTGGATCTTCCATTTTTCTTTTTTATCATTGCCTGTATTGACAAGCTGTATGTTACAGTCTGTCTCAGCTGTATCATAGTCATTTGTGTTTAAAAGATGATTCAGGATCAGATAATGAGCCTCAAGAGATCTGGAAGAATCTTTGATATTTCCTTTTTGTGCCTGGGCTGACTCTGTGATCTGTGTCCGGAGAAGTTCTGCTTTAAAATCTCTGGCAAGAACTTTGGAATCGATTGTGGTCAGTTTGACAGAAACAGTGGCAGAATGATTGGCTGTGCCGACGATGACATCCGAAATTTTGTAATTAAATTTCCGGAAAAAGAGAGAAAAGGTTTCATTGATTTCATCAGTTAAATCAGTGTTCTCTGTGGCATCGGGGAACAGCTCTGTATAGGGTATGTATTTTTGCGTAGTTTCTGAATCGAGATTTTTTAACTGATCCAGTTCATTTCTGACTACACTCTTTACATCTGACTCATTTTTGCGGAAACAGCCGCTGCTTACAGATACAGCAAAAAGAAAAAATAAGACAGAGAAAAGAAGAATCAGGTGTTTGTTTATATTCATACGTGTTCTTTCCTTTCACAGTGCTTTCTGTGCAACTGTTGACAGTTACTTTTCTGTTTATTTTAACAGATTTTGTACTGACTGTCAAAAAAGTGAAAAAGATGAACGAAATTCATAAAAAAAACGTGAAAAAATTGTGAAAAATGTTGCCATTTGGTTACAAAGCTTTTATTTTAAGGCAGAATCTGCTATGATAGGAAAGTGAATAATAATGATATAAAAAAGCAGTAGTGTATAATAGATGTTAGCCTGAACAAGGTGATAATATCAAGGAGGCAACTTATGAAGAAGCGTATTATTATCGTTTTGGGAATCCTGATTGCAGCAGGTGGTATCGGAACCGGTGTCTGGTATCACTTTTACGGAAACACTCAGGGAAAAACCGGAGATTCAATCGTATATGTATCTAAGGTCAGTGTGATCAGCGGAACGGAAACGGCTGCAGTCAATCGTTTTGCAGGTGTGGTAGAACCGCAGAAAACTGTAAACGTAAAAATAGAAAGTGGACGTAAAGTAAAGGAAGTAGAGGTAAAGACAGGGGAAGAAGTCAAGGCAGGACAACTTCTCTTTGAATATGATCTCAGCAGTATTGAAGATGATCTGAAACAGGCACAGCTTGACCTGGACAGACTGAAAAATGAGCAGATCAGCCTGACAGAACAGATTTCCACCCTTGAAGCGGAAAAGAAAAAAGCAAAGGCAGATGATCAGCTTTCTTACACAATTGAAATTGAAACAAATAAGATGAATCTTAAGAAAAATGAATACAGCCAGAAGAGTAAACAGGCTGAGATTGACAAGCTGCAGAGTGCCACACAGAATACAGAAGTGAGAAGTGAAATAGATGGTGTGATCCAGAAAATTGATACATCAAAGATGACAAGTGATGACGGTGATTCTGTGGATGACAGCAGTACAATGGACAGTATGTCATCAAATGATGACGGTTCAGACAGCTCTGCATTTATCACGATTCTCAGTACAGGTGCTTACAGAGTAAAAGGTAAGGTCAATGAACAGAACAGAGATTCTGTTGTGCCGGGAGAGTCTGTGATCATCAGATCCAGAGTGGACAGCAGTAAAACCTGGAAAGGAACCATGGGTTCCATTGATATGAATAACGGAACTTCGGACAGCGACAGCAGTGATATGAATATGGGAATGTCCAGCACCAGTTCAGATGATCAGACTTCTTCTACGTCCTATCCTTTTTATGTGGAACTGGATTCGTCAGAGGATCTTATGCTTGGACAGCATGTATATATAGAGCGTGACATGGGACAGGATGATAAAAAAGATGGTCTGTGGCTCAGCGATTATTATATTCTGGATACAGATACCAATGAACCATATGTCTGGGTAGCGAATGACAAAAATCGACTGGAAAAACGATATGTGACTCTCGGAAAACATGATGACAGTCTTGGAGAATATGAAATTGTTGACGGTCTGACAAAGAAAGATGCGATTGCATTTCCGACAGATTCTCTGGAAGAGGGTGAGAAGACAGAAGTAGGAGATCTCGCGCAGACGATGAGCGGAGGAGCAGACGGTATTACTGATATGGATGCTGATTATGGAAATATGGATGACGCACAGATTAATTCCACAGATATGGAATCCGGCGCAGACAGCTTTACAGAGCCGGATATGGAGGAAGATTCCGCAGACGCAGCAGATGACAGTTCAGAAGATATGATCGATCCGAATGAAGAACTTGTGCCAATTGATGAAGCACCTGGTATGAGTGCAGACGGCAATGTGGAGGGAATCGAATGATACTGGAATTGAAAGGCATATATAAAGAATATCAGCAGGGGAAAATGAAGGTTCCAGTGTTAAAAAATGTAGACTTTTCTATGGAAGAGGGAGAATATGTCGCAATCATGGGACCGTCCGGTTCGGGAAAAACTACTTTGATGAACATTATCGGATGTCTGGACAAACAGACAGAGGGAACTTTCTTTCTGGATGGCGTGGATATTAAGGCGTGTTCGGAGAATGAAATGTCGGATATCCGGCTGAATAAGATAGGGTTTGTTTTTCAGAGCTTTCATCTTCTCCCTAAGCAGAGTGCTCTGGCAAATGTTGAGATGCCATTAAATTATGCGAGAGTACCTAAGAAGGAGAGAAGAGAACGCGCTCTGAAGGCACTTGACAGAGTGGGCCTGGCGGACAGAGTGGATTTTAAGCCAAATCAGCTTTCAGGAGGTCAGATGCAGAGGGTTGCCATTGCCAGGGCGATCGTCAATAACCCGAAACTTCTTCTTGCAGATGAACCTACAGGTGCTCTTGACAGTAAATCAGGTGCGCAGGTTATGGAACTTTTCCAGAGGCTGAATGATGAGGGGGTATCTGTATTGATGATTACCCATGATGCGGATATTGCTGCACATGCGAAAAGGGTGGTTACGATCAAAGATGGTATCCTTCAGGAAAAGAGGTGATCTTCATGGGCAAAGTAAAGAAAATCCTCGCAGGAGTGCTTGTGGTGGTAATCGCAGGAAGCGGAATTACAGCGGGATTGATGCAGCTGAAGAAAAACAGCCAGAAAACAGTGGCGGTTACTCCTGTGAGCGGATTACTGCAGGAATTTTATACACCTTCCACCACGCTTGACGGAACCATTACATCCAGTGCAACACAGACAATAAACGGTGATAAAGACCTGATCATTGATCAGATTTATGTGACAAAGGGAGATGCCGTAAAAAAAGGCGATCATCTGGTTTCTTTTGATACTACTCTGGTGGAAATGGAACTGAATATAGCAAAGCTGAAAAAACAGAAACTGGAGCAGGATTTAAATAAAGCAGTGAACAGACTGAACAGCCTTCAGAATGGCGGGCCTGTAGAGGAAACAGATGCGGGTACAGATGCCGATGACCTGAATTCAACAACAGGAAGCACTAATAATGATACTGGTGATGATGATATGACACCGGATGATACTTTGTCATCCGCAACAGATATGTCCGGTAATTATCTGGCAGCAGCCATGCATCCGTTTTTGTTATCTGCTTTTACAGATGGAGATGCAGTGGATAATGCGGGCTCAGACAATTCTTCATCCAAGGCAGATTTACCGGGAGATGATGCTTCAACAGATACCGGAAATACAGGCGGTTCATCAGACGGAACATCTGCGGATAATGATACTCCGGTATATTCGGATCCCTCAGCGAATGGATTCAGTGACGGAGAGAAGGATGATTTTAATTCAGGAAAAAATGATACACCGGAATTATCACCAACGCCAACGCCAACACTGGATGATCGTACCACATATTTTGATCCTTATTACCGAAAAGGTGATCCGAATATCACAGATGGTGACGAGCCGTTTTATCAAAAACTGGATGCAGATTCCGTTCCGTTTACTGGCAGTGGCACAGAGGATGATCCATATGTATATCTGTGCAGCAGTGCAAAAGAGAAAGTTACTGTGATGGGATCATTTTTTAATAAACTTGCAGGATACAGTTCTGATGGAACAAAAATTGTTCATCAGGGAGGTTACTGGTACCGTCTGGAGTTTCATCAGAATGATACCATAGAAGATTATGATAATCTGAAAACATCCTGTACAGGTTATTATCTGGTAAACGGAAGTCTTCTGGAGAAACCGGTGTATGAATTTGCAGAAGTGGAATTCACACTGTCAGATGCAGATAAATATGACAAGAATCCGGATGATGGAGGCGATGATAATCCGGCCGGTGGTGATGATGAACCTACCGGAACTCCTGTTTCCAGAGCAGATGCCATCAAGTATCAGAAGAGTAAGATTGCCAGCCTGAAACTGGACCTTCAGGAAAGCGATATCAAAATATCACAGCTGGAAAAGAAAGCGAATAAAAAGCTTATCAGTGCAAAATTGGATGGTACGGTTACTTATGTGGGAGATTCCGGAGGTGGTGAGACAACGGATGGGAAAGCTCTGATCAAAGTAAAGAGCAGTGATGGTTTTTATGTGATCGGTTCTGTCAGTGAACTGATGCTGGATGATATCAAAGAAGGCACAAAACTTGACTGCACAAGTTATACAAGTGGATCTTTTGAAGCAGAAGTTATGGATGTTTCAGAGTATCCTGTAACCGGAAACAGCTTCTATGGCAGCAGTAATCCAAATGTGTCTTATTATGCATTTACAGCAGTGGTAAGTGACAAGACACTTCAGTTGGAAGATCAGGACTGGGTTACTGTCAATTATGAAGCATCTGCTACAGAGAACAGTATGGTTATCCAGAAGGCTTTTGTCAGAAATGATAATAATAAAAACTATGTGTATAAAGATGATAATGGTATCCTGAAGAAACAGGAGATTTCTGCAGGTGCAACTGTGGATAGCGGTTACAGTGTGATTGTCAAAGGTGGACTCAGTGAAGATGATCTGATTGCATTTCCTTATGGAAAAGATGTGAAAGAGGGCGCAAAGACAAAAGAAGTTACTCTGGATCAGATGTATGGATATTAATTGAGAAAGGAGACATTTTATGCTTGAAAATATACGCCTGGCTTTTCAGGGAATATGGTCACATATGATGAGATCCTTCCTGACTATGCTGGGTATCATTATTGGTATTGCGTCTATCATTGCAATTGTTTCTACCATCAAAGGAACCAGTGAGCAGATTAAGGAAGACCTGATAGGTGCAGGTTCCAATACAGTAAATATTTATCTGTATGATGGAGATAATCAATATGATGCGGAATATGGAAATTCTTCAAAAGCACCGATTCTGACAGATGATGTAAAAGAAGAAGTGAAAGATCTGGACCATGTTGAGAATGCAACTTTTTATTATAACAGTACCAGCGCATCTATTTATAATAACAATAACAGTCTGGAAGGCGGAAGTGTTTACGGGATTGATGTGAACTATCTGGCTACCTGCGGATATGTGATTCAGTCAGGACGGGGATTTGTAAAGGATGACTACAAAAATTACAATAAAGTTGCGCTGATCGATGATAATGCGGCACAGAATCTGTTCCCGTCACAGAACCCGGTAGGGCAGACTGTGGAGATCAATCAGGAACCATATACGATTGTGGGAGTGATCCGGCAGGATGAGAATTATCAGCCGACGATCAACAGTATTGACGAATATTACACTTATTATCAGTCAATCGTTGGAAGTGTGATGATTCCGGACAGCTGCTGGCCGATTTCCTTTAAATTTGATGTTCCTCAGAATGTAATTGTGAAAGCAGACAGCACAGATACTATGAGTACGGTGGGAAATGCAGCAGCAGATGCGCTGAATAATTTAATTGCAGCCCTGAATACAGGTGGAAATACAACCATGAAATACAAAGCTGAAGACATCATGGAGCAGGTTAAGAATATGCAGAAGCTCAGTGAGAGTACAAATAATCAGCTGATCTGGATTGCAAGTATTTCTCTCCTTGTGGGTGGTATTGGTGTCATGAATATCATGTTGGTTTCTGTTACGGAGCGTACCAAAGAGATTGGTCTGAAAAAGGCTATCGGGGCACGTAAGAAGACTATTCTGGGACAGTTTCTGACAGAGGCTTCCGTACTTACCAGTATTGGCGGTATTATCGGAGTAATAACAGGAATCGGGCTGTCGAAAGTGGTGGGAAAGGTTACCGGTTCGCCTACTGCGATCAGTGTGCCATCAATTGTGATCGCAGTATTGTTTTCTACAGTGATAGGCGTGGTATTTGGACTGCTTCCCTCTGTGAAAGCAGCAAATTTAAATCCTATTGATGCGTTGAGAAGTGAATAAACACTGCATAGATAAAACAGACTTGATGTACAATACCTTTGTATATTGAGTCTGTTTTTCTGTAACATTTTTAGTTACTGTTTACTGGTAATATCCTGCAAAGCGTGTTATTGAAAACGAAGTGAACAATAACCATTTTTCTGTGGATTTTAAACAGAAAAACAATCAAATTTGTATAGATGTCAAGGAATGTGCTAAAATTTGTACAAAAAATAAAAAAATATGGAAGTACAAAGACAGGTTGTGCTATAATGGAGTATCTCAAAAAGAATTATTTATACAGGAGAAAGTTCGCGGATGGTATCATTTACCTATATCATCAAAGATAAATTTGGAATACATGCAAGGCCCGGACTGCTTCTTGTGCAGGAAGCTGGAAAGCTTACGAGCAATATCACTATTTTTAAAGGAACAGACAGTGGTGATGCGAAGCGGATGTTCTGTGTTATGAATCTTGCAGTAAAACAGGGAGATCAGATAACAGTACATGTGGAAGGCGAGAATGAAGAGGCAGATGCCGAAGTAATGAGAGAGTTTTTGAAAAATAATCTGTAACTGTGAAGATGTCAGACAGTTATGCCATAATCTTTAATAAGGAGAATTGGAGTAATGAAAGTATTAGAAGGTAAGTCCGTATTTTCAGGAATTGCAATTGGAAAGATTTCTATTTTGCAGAAAGCAGACACAAGTGTAAAGCGTACGAAGGTAGAAAATCCGGAGGCAGAGATCACACGTGTGCAGGAAGCAAAAGAGAAAGCAGTTGAACAGCTTCAGAAACTGTATGATAAGGCACTCCGGGAAGTTGGAGAATCAGGTGCTGCTATTTTTGAAGTGCATCAGATGATGCTGGATGATGAGGACTATCTGGATTCTATTGATAACATTATCCGTACGGAGAATGTAAATGCAGAGTATGCAGTAGCAACAACAGGCGATAATTTTGCAGACATGTTTGCGCAGATGGATGATGACTACATGAAAGCAAGAGCGGCAGATATAAAGGATATTTCAGATCGTCTGGTACGTGTATTATCAGGACACGATGAGGGAGATATGGATGCTGCAGAACCATCTATTATCGTTGCTGAGGATCTGGCTCCAAGTGAAACTGTACAGATGGACAAGAGCAAAGTTCTTGCATTTGTTACAAGGAAAGGTTCTTCCAATTCCCATACAGCAATCCTTGCAAGAACTATGAATATCCCGGCGCTGATCAATATTGAATATGATGACAGCATGGATGGGAAAATGGCAGTTGTAGACGGTAAGACCGGTTCTCTTATTGTGGAACCGGATGCAGATACCCTGAAGAAATATCAGGATCAGAAAGACGAGGAGTTGCGCCAGAGAGCAATGCTCAAAGAATTAAAAGGCAAAACTACAGAGACAAAGAGTGGACATAAGATTCATCTGTACGCAAACATCGGAAGCACAGGCGATGTAGCCAGTGTACTGGCTAATGATGCAGAAGGTATTGGTCTATTCAGAAGTGAATTCATTTATCTGGAAAAAGATAATTATCCGACAGAGGAAGAGCAGTTCCAGATTTATAAAGCAGTAGCACAGAATATGGCAGGAAAGAAAGTAATCATCCGTACACTGGATATCGGCGCAGACAAGCAGATTGATTACTTTGATATGGCACACGAAGAGAATCCGGCAATGGGTTATCGTGCAATCCGTATCTGCCTGGACAGACCGGAAGTATTTAAGACACAGCTTCGTGCACTGTTCAGAGCAAGTATGTTCGGAAATATCTCCATTATGTATCCGATGATCATCTCTGTAACAGAAGTAAAACAGATCAAGGCTATTGTTGCAGAGGTTAAGAAAGAGCTGACAGAGCAGGGCATTCCGTTTAAAGATGACGTAGAGCAGGGTGTAATGATCGAGACACCGGCTGCAGTTATGATCAGTGATCTTCTTGCAAAAGAAGTTGATTTCTTCAGCATCGGAACTAACGATTTAACACAGTATACACTGGCAATCGACCGTCAGAATGCAAAACTGGATAATATTTATGATTCTCATCATGAAGCTGTACTTCGTATGATCCAGATGGTCATTGATAATGCACATAAAGAGGGAATCTGGGCAGGAATCTGCGGAGAGCTCGGAGCAGATACTACATTGACAGAACGCTTTATACAGATGGGGATTGATGAATTATCTGTATCACCTACATTTGTTCTGCCGGTACGTAAGATCGTAAGGGAACTGGGCTGATTCTGGCATAAATATCGCAAAAGAATAGAAACAGGCAGTCAAAATTCCGCATGGGTCAATCTATGCGGAATTTTTTTGCAATAAATTAGCGGTTCCTGATTGTGATACATAAAAAAATATGATAAACTGAACATAGTCTGTAATTTTATGAAAAGATGATTGATACATAAAAAATCTGAAGTGGATCAGAAGCAAAGGAGATATGAATATGGGAAAAATTGCCATTGTCACAGACAGTAACAGCGGCATAACACAGGACCAGGCAAGAGAACTTGGAATCAGCGTAATTCCAATGCCTTTTTATATTAACGAGAAGCTTTATCTTGAAGGAATCACTCTTTCACAGGAAGAGTTTTATGAGAGACTTAAGAATGATGAGGCTATTTCTACTTCACAGCCGGGGCCGGCAGATGTATGCGGACTCTGGAATACATTACTGGAAAAGTATGATGAAGTAGTGCATATTCCAATGTCAAGCGGACTGAGTGCATCCTGCGATACAGCAATGGGACTGGCTCAGGAATATGACGGAAGAGTACATGTAGTAGACAATCAGAGAATTTCTGTTACGCAGAGACAATCTGTACTGGATGCCCTCACATTAAGAGATGCGGGCAGAAATGCGACACAGATCAAACAGGTTCTGGAAGAGCAGAAGCTGGATTCCAGTATCTATATTACTCTGGAAACTCTGAAATACCTTAAGAAAGGCGGAAGGATTACTCCTGCAGCAGCAGCAATCGGAACAGTTCTGAACCTGAAACCTGTGCTTCAGATCCAGGGTGAGAAGCTGGATGCATATTCCAAAACAAGAGGCAAGAAGCAGGCAAAACGTGTCATGCTCAAGGCTATGCAGAATGACTTGGAGAACCGCTTCGCAGAATACGTAAAACGTGGCGAAATGTGCCTGCAGTCTGCTTATACAGGAAATCAGGAGGAAGCAGAGGAATTTAAGAAAGAAATTGCCGAAGTATTCCCCGGAATTGAGATTGTGCAGAATCCGTTATCATTAAGTGTTGCATGCCATATCGGACATGGTGCTATTGCAGTTGCATGTTCAAGAAAAGTGGTAGTAGAATAAAACAATCTGAGGAGTTAGGAAAGAATGAAGAAACTTATGGAACAGATGGCGGAAGAACTTTCCGCAGCATTTGAAAAATCCGGATACGACCCATCCTACGGAAAAGTAACCGTATCCAACAGACCGGATCTTTGCGAATTTCAGTGCAACGGTGCTATGGCAGGAGCCAAAGCATACAAGAAGGCACCGTTTATGATCGCTGATGATGTAGTAGCATACTTAAAAGACAGCCAGGTTTTCTCCATGGCAGAAGTCGTAAAACCGGGATTTATCAATTTAAAAGTAAAAGGTGAATTCCTTGCAGATTACTTAAAGGAAATGGCAGCAGACGAGAAACTTTCCGTATCTGCAGCAAAAGAGCCGAAGACGATCATCATCGACTACGGTGGACCAAACGTTGCAAAACCTCTTCATGTAGGACACCTTCGTTCTGCAATCATCGGAGAAAGTATTAAGAGAATCGGTCGCTTTGTAGGACATAAAGTAATCGGTGATGTTCATCTGGGAGACTGGGGTCTTCAGATGGGGCTGATCATTACAGAACTGAAACACAGAAAACCGGAGCTGGTTTATTTTGATGATTCTTACACAGGAGAGTATCCGGAGGAAGCACCATTTACGATCAGCGAGCTGGAAGAAATCTATCCATGTGCAAGCGGCAAGTCCAAAGAGGATGAAGCGTACAGAAACGAAGCTCTGGAAGCAACTCATCTTCTTCAGCAGGGCAAACCGGGATACATGGCTCTCTGGAACCATATTATGAACGTATCCGTTACAGACCTGAAGCGCAACTATGACAAATTAAATGTGTCTTTTGATCTCTGGAAAAAGGAATCCGATGCACAGCCATATATTCCTGGAATGGTTGAGGAGATGAAAGAAAAAGGATTCGCTTATGTAGACCAGGGTGCACTTGTAGTAGATGTAAAAGAAGAGAACGACACAAAAGAGATTCCTCCATGTATGCTTCTGAAATCAGACGGAGCTTCTCTTTATACAACTACAGACCTTGCAACAATCGTAGAGCGAATGAAATTATTTAACCCGGATGAGATCTTGTATGTGGTAGACAAACGTCAGGAACTTCACTTTATCCAGGTATTCCGCTGTGCAAGAAAGACCGGGCTTGTAAAAGATGATACAAAGCTTTCTTTCCTTGGATTCGGAACCATGAACGGAAAAGACGGAAAACCGTTCAAGACAAGAGAGGGCGGCGTTATGCGTCTGGAAACTCTCATTAAAGACATCAACGAAGAGATGTTTACCAAGATTGTTGAGAATCGCAGCGTGAAAGATAAAGATGCGAAAGAAACTGCAGAGATCGTAGGGCTTTCCGCAATCAAATACGGTGACCTTTCCAATCAGGCTACCAAGGATTACATTTTTGATATTGACAGATTTACATCATTTGAAGGTAATACAGGTCCGTATATCCTTTATACGATCGTTCGTATCAAATCTATTCTGAACCGTTTTGCAGAAGAGGGCGGCAACCTTGAAGCAGGTGCAATCCTTGATCCAGTAAACGACAGCCAGAAGAACCTGATGCTTCAACTGACAGGTTTCGGTGCAACTGTAGAGAACGCTTTTGAAGAAAAAGCACCGCATAAGATCTGTGCATATATTTATGAAGTATCCAATGCATTCAACAGCTTCTATCATGAGACAAAGATCCTCAGCGAAGAGAACGAAGCACAGAAAGCTTCCTTCATCCAGTTGTTGAAACTCACTAAGAAAGTTCTGGAGACATGTATCGATCTTCTTGGATTTTCTGCACCGGACAGAATGTAAAAATAAGATTCATCAATAAATCAACTTGTTGGTATACTAGTTACTGTTCACACACCACTATCCCGCGAGGTGTTTTGGCATGAATATGCCAAAATCCCGAGACATACAAGCCAAAATTCCATTGCCGCAGGCAATCTGGAATGAATTTTGGCTATGTTACTGAGAACGGAGTGAACAGTAACGTATACTAAGCCCTGTTTACATATATTGTAAATGGGGCTTTTCAAAAAGAACGAAATGTGCTATCATGTATTTATCTAATCTATACGTGATGAAATTCTTTCATCACATTTTCCATTTTTGTTTTAAACGAATTGTGAATATCTGCTTGGCTCAGATAAACTGCGGAGCAGTTATTCGGTTATGAGCAAGTAGCGAATCTGATGATTTTATCTGTTTGACAATTGAACAGGAGGTGAACCAGTGAATTTATCTGGAACTGTATTAAAAGGGCGTTACTGTATTCTGAATCCTGTTGGAAAAGGCGGCGGAGGGAAAGTTTACCTTGCCAGAGACCTGGAACTGGGCGTTTTGTGGGCGGTAAAAGAAATACCGGTATCCGACAAAAGTGAAGCTCGTATGCTTTTGAAACTTTCGCATCCGTCTTTGCCAAAGATGATAGATTACATAGAAGATAACCGAAAATGTTACCTTGTTATGGAATATGTCAGGGGAAAATCTCTGGGTGAGTATTTAAGAGGCGGAAAACATTTTTCCATAAATGAAATCGTTAAATATGGAATGGAGATTTCAGATGTATTCTCCTATTTTCATGGTCGGAAACCACCGGTTTATTATGGAGATCTGAAGCCTGACAATCTGATGCTGGGTGAGAATGGAAGATTATATCTGATCGATCTGGGCGGTGCTGTAAACGGATATAAATATCACCATAAAGTATGTACAGGCACTGCCGGTTTTGCTGCGCCGGAACAATATGAGGGAAAGATAAATGCAGCAACAGATATTTATACATTTGGAAAAACATTATCTGCCTTATGTGGAAAAACAGATTGTCTGTTATTCATCCGGAACATGTCATTATTCTGGCTTATTTTCAGATGCTGCATGAAGAAACCGGAAATGCGTTATCAAAATATGAAGACTGTACAGAAAAAACTAAGCAGAATCCAGAAGAGACAAAATCAGAGTAAAATTAAAAACATGTTGGTTTTGGCAGGGAGCAGTATTGCTTTTGCAGTAATAACTGTTTTTCTTCTGTTTAGTTCTGATCTGGTATCCGGCTCCAAAACATTTGATTTTTATGAAGAGCTAACTGATATTACAGACCTTTATTATCAGGAAGAATTTCAAAACGGCAGTAAAGCGGACAGGGAAAAAATTTGTGAACAGGCAGATACCGGACTGCGGAAATTACAAAAACAATGCACTGAAAAAGAGGAGTCAAGAAAGATATTACAGATTCTGGCAGTAAACAGTGAGTACCAGGAAAATTATGAAAATGCAGGATTCTACTATGAGCAAATGCTTCTTTATGATGAAACTTACAGAGCCGGATACGGTGAATATGGAATGTTCCTGTTCCGTACCGGGCAAAAGGAAGCCGGTCAGGCACTATGGACAGAATATAAGTCGAAAGAAACAATGTTAGACGATACAGTCAGCAGAAATCTGAGATTGTGGGAAAAGGAGATGACTAAGAGTGAAGAAAAATCATAACAGACTCTGGATTGTGACATTTGTATGTTTATGTCTGTGTCTGACTTCGACTATCTCTGCCATGCAGATGGGAGGTTTTGATATTGATGTAGGAAATGGAGAAAACAGCAGCTGGCAATGGCATGAGGAACAGCAGTGGAATCAGAGCAGTTGGGAGAATACGTGGGAAAATAACCGGCAGACTGGAGACAACACATCAGAAACTCCTGTACAGAACGATCAGGCCCAGGACAATGGATATCAGTATGATTCTGATATAGAAAACGGAACACAGGATAATATACAGCAATGGGATGGTGTACAGCAGAATAACACTGACTGGAATAACAGCAGTCAATGGAACAATAATTCTCAGTGGGATAATAATTCTCAGAATAATAATGTCCAGAATAATAACGTTCAGAGTAATAATGCCCGGAATAATAATTCTGCATGGAACGCTCAACCTCAGACAGATAACAATATGCAGATAACATCCCGGACGGATAATGAATCCGCTGTTAAGATATCAGAAAAACCCACCCCAACATCAATACCTGTACCAACACCTAAACCTGCGAAAAATCCGAAGCCGACAAAAACACCCAAATCAACTCAGCCCCCAACTCCTAAGCCGTCAAAAAAGAAAAATAAGAAGAAACAAAATAAAGCAAAGAAAACAGAAAAAGAAAACAAGAATACAGGTAATTCCAAAGTGTTTCAGAATAAAGAAAACCAGGGGGATACTGTTGAATACACGCATGTAAAAGATGAAGCTGTTAAGTTTCATTGCACACAAAATACAGATAGTTTCCATACCCCGCGAATTCAGATAATATCCCGGGGCTCTGTTCAGATTCTGTCTTTTCGGCTTAACAAAACAGAATGTCCCTGGCATTGGGAAGGAGACTGGATCATACCGGATACGGAAGATGAAAATGTAAAAGAAATAGAATTGTTGGTTATCTCTCAAGGCGGAAAGCTGATAAAAATGAATCCCCGGATTTTTTCCTCATAGACGCTTCAGGAAAACAATGCTATAATTTATCATATTATATCAATTTTTCTGAGACAGGAGGAACCTATGTACAAAGTAATTTTGTTTGATTTAGATGGAACATTAACAGAATCCGGAGAGGGTATCACGAAATCTGTTCAGTATGCACTGGAGAGAATTGGAAAGCCTGAACCGGACCTTGAGAAACTGAAGGTTTTCATAGGACCGCCGCTTATGGAGATGTTTATGCAATATGCACAGATTGATGAGGCAACCGCAAAACAGGCGGTGGAAATTTACAGAGAACGCTATTCTGTGACAGGAATCTTTGAAAATGCCGTATATCCGGGAATTGAGAACATGCTGGCACAGTTGGAGAAGAAAGGATATATTCTCGCAGTAGCATCCTCTAAACCGGAAGTATATGTGAGACAGATCCTGGATCATTTTGGACTTACCCGGTACTTCACAGAAATCGGCGGAAGCGAATTGAATGGTCGAAGAACAAACAAGACAGAAGTGATCGAAGATGTTCTGAAACGTCTGAATATGGACAAACACAGAGATCAGGTTATTATGGTTGGAGATAAAGAACATGATGTATACGGAGCACGCAAAGCTGGCCTGGAATGTATTGCAGTTTCTTTCGGATATGGAACTGAAGAAGAGCTTAAACAGGCAAAACCTCTGAAAATCGTTGATTCTGCAGAAGGAATCGTAGATTTTTTCGCCTGAGCCCTCTGCGAAAACAAAATATTGTTTCTAAAATCTGGAGGGCAGGATATCCGGCAGGAATCCATTTTGTGATTTCGCAGATCGTTGCAGGGACTGCGTTGGCAGTATTTGCAAGAACAGCAGAAAATTCGGTAGAGACATACTATAATTACACGATTTTTCTCACAGGCTTAACAGGAATCCTGGCTATGATCCCGGCATTGTATTTTTATCGAAGAGATAAAGTTAGAAGAATTGCCGGCGGTCTGATCCCGGCACAGAAAAAAGTACCGCTTTCCTTACTGGAAATAATTCTTCTGCTTCTGGCAGGAGCCGGACTTGCACAGTATGGAAATTTCCTGATGGCAATTCTTCAGTCATTTATCAACAGCAGTGCCTACCAGGAAAGCATGACCAGAATTACAGAAGGAAAATCACTTTTTATGATGATTTTCTGGATGGGAATCGTTGCGCCGGCAGCAGAGGAAATGATCTTTCGCTGGTTAATCTATCTGCGTCTGCGTGACTGGATGAAGCTGCCGGTGGCAGCAGTGATTTCCGGAGTGGTCTTTGGTATATATCACGGAAATATCGTGCAGGGAATATACGCAAGTATCCTTGGAACAGCATTTGCATGGATACTGGAAATGAGTGGAAATATTTACAGCAGTATGCTGCTTCATATGGGGGCCAATATCTGGTCACTGGTAATTACAGAATATGCACTGGATCTGTTTTCCATGAAATACGGTGTGCAGATTTTGATATTGATCTATCTGATTCTGCTGGCCGGCGTAGTGTGCTGCCTTACTCATTTCGAAAAAGTGTACAGTGTAAGAAAAAAGAAGAGAATGATATAAAAAATCTGCCATAAAAAGCAGATGATGATTAACAGGAGAATGTGATGGGAAAAGCAGTTCGTCTGGATAAGTTTCTGGCAGATGCAGGAGTAGGGACCAGAAGTGAGGTAAAAAAATATATTCAAAAAGGAAAAGTACAGGTCAACGGTGTACCTGCAAAGAAACCGGAGATCAAGGTCAGTGAAGAGGATGAAGTAATTCTGGATGGAAACAGAGTTTCCAAGGCACCGGAATTCGTCTATTATCTTCTGTACAAACCTGCAGGTTATATCAGTGCGACTGAGGATAAGCGTGACAGAACAGTGATGGAACTGGTGCCGTCAGACAGGAAAGATATGTTTCCTGTAGGAAGACTGGATAAAGATACAGAGGGACTGCTTCTGATCACAGATGACGGAGCACTGGCACATGAACTTCTTTCTCCGAAGAAGCATGTAGACAAAACTTACTATGCTGTCACAGATGGGAGTGTGACAAAAGAGGATGTACAGAGATTTGCTGAGGGTCTGGAGATTGGAGAAAAAAATCCGACTATGCCTGCGAAACTGGAAATCCTCAGAACCAGAAAAGTGGAAGAGACAGAACTGGAACAATATCCGTCAGGATGGTCTTCGGAAATTCAGCTTACGATCAAAGAAGGCAAATTCCATCAGGTCAAGCGAATGACAGAAGCAGTAGGAAAGAAAGTGGTCTATCTGAAACGAATTTCCATGGGAGTATTAACATTGCCGGATGACCTGAAAAAAGGAGAATGCCGTCAGTTGACTGCTGAAGAAGAGAAAAAACTGAAAGACAGCATTGGCAGATCCTGAAAAACCTGTAAAAATAATAAAAAATTTGCAAAAAACCCTCTTTACATGGAGGGTTTTTGTATGCTATACTACAGAAGTTGCGAGTCATGCTCATCTATTGTGCATGCAAAAATATACACGTTCGGAGATTCCCGCGGATGGTGCCCTGCGGTGTGAGGCTGGGTCCCCAGGAAAAAGAACCGGGCGGAAGAAATTAACCAAAAAAGGAGAACAAACATGAGCGTTATTTCAATGAAACAGCTTTTAGAAGCAGGCGTACATTTCGGACATCAGACAAGAAGATGGAACCCTAAAATGGCTCCATACATCTACACAGAGAGAAACGGTATCTACATCATCGACTTACAGCAGTCTGTAGGTATGGTTGACGATGCTTACAATGCAATCGCTGATATCGTAGCAGACGGTGGAAGCATCTTATTCGTAGGAACAAAGAAACAGGCTCAGGATGCTATCAAAACAGAAGCAGAGCGTTGCGGACAGTTCTATGTAAACGAGAGATGGTTAGGTGGTATGCTTACAAACTTCAAAACTATCCAGAGCCGTATTGCAAGACTGAAAGAAATCGAAGCTATGGAAGCTGATGGAACATTTGACGTTCTTCCTAAGAAAGAAGTTATTGAGCTGAAAAAAGAACTTGCAAAATTACAGAAAAATATCGGCGGTATCAAAGAAATGAAGAGACTTCCGGATGCAATCTTCATCGTAGATCCTAAGAAAGAAAGAATCTGCGTACAGGAAGCTCATACATTAGGAATCCCGCTTATCGGTATCTGCGATACAAACTGCGATCCGGAAGAACTGGATTATGTAATTCCGGGTAACGATGATGCAATCCGTGCAGTAAAATTAATCGTTTCCAAAATGGCAGACGCTGTTATCGAAGCAAAACAGGGTACTGCAGATGCAGACGGTGAAATCGAAGCTGAATCTGAAGAGTTCGCAGCTACAGAAGAATAATTTTTTGAACCAGTACAGGAAAGCCGACAGGCTTTCCTGTCATTGAAAAAGGAAAAGCCCCTCCGGGCGATTTACGAATATTATTCAGGAGGAAAATGAAATGGCTATCACAGCAGCACAGGTAAAAGAATTAAGAGAAATGACCGGCGCCGGAATGATGGATTGTAAGAAAGCTCTTACAGCTACAGAAGGTGATATGGATAAAGCAGTAGAATTCCTTCGCGAAAAGGGTCTTGCTACAGCACAGAAGAAAGCAAGCCGTGTAGCAGCAGAAGGTCTTTGCAAAACTTTAGTTTCCGAAGACGGAAAGAAAGCAGTTGTTGTAGAAGTTAACGCTGAGACAGACTTCGTAGCTAAGAATGAAAAATTCCAGAACTACGTTGCAGATGTAGCAGCTCAGGCTATGAACACAACAGCAGCAGATATCGATGCTTTCCTTGCAGAAGCATGGGCACTTGATACAACTAAGACTGTTAAAGAAGCTCTTGCAGCTCAGATCGCAGTTATCGGCGAGAACATGAACATCAGAAGATTTGCTCAGGTTACAGAAGAGAACGGTTTCGTTGCTTCCTACACACATATGGGCGGTAAGATCGGTGTTCTTGTAGACGTTGAAACAGACGTAGTTAACGATGCTGTTAAAGAAATGGCTAAGAACGTAGCAATGCAGATTGCAGCTCTGAAACCACAGTACACAAGCGATAGCGAAGTAAGCGCAGAATACATTGAGCATGAGAAAGAAATCCTTATGGCTCAGATCCAGAACGATCCGAAAGAATCCCAGAAACCGGCTAAGGTTATCGAAGGAATGATCACAGGACGTATCAAAAAAGAGCTTAAAGAAATCTGCCTTCTTGACCAGACATACGTTAAAGCTGAAGACGGAAAACAGTCTGTAGCTAAATACGTAGAGCAGGTTGCTAAAGAAAACGGTGCTAAGATCACTGTTAAAGGTTTCGTACGTTACGAGACAGGTGATGGTATCGAAAAGAAAGAAGAGAACTTTGCAGAAGAAGTTGCAAAACAGATGGCACAGTAATCTGGTTTTTGCAGAACTTTAAAAAGAGTCTTAAAACCCTTGAAAATCCAGTATTTTCAAGGGTTTTTCTTATATACACCACTTCATATATTGCATTATAAATTCATGTAACTTTTTAAACGGATTTTCGTAAAATGTTCGTCATGGTTTTCGTAAAACCTGCGTACGAACTTCTTAACGAAAACTTCGCATGATTTTTAAGAAAAATGTGGCGATTTCGGTAGCTAACTATAAAGCAATTTATAATACTTGCAGGAATAGAGGTTCAAATTGCAAAAGGATTTGGGCAGTAGTAGGAAGGTTGGAAATGTGGTATGATTGAGAACAGGACATAAGAGAAAACAGGAACTGAATAGAGTGTGAGTAAAGAAGAAATCTTTGAATATGTGCAACAGCAATATGGAACACTCCCAGAATATCTATGGAGCAAATGACATTTTGGAAGAATACAGAAAGTGTGAGTAAAGAAATTATGGAATTGTTGAAAACAATCAGAGGAGACATTACAAAAATTACAGATGTTCAGGCAATCGTAAATGCTGCGAATAATTCACTTCTTGGTGGCGGAGGTGTGGATGGAGCAATTCACAGAGTAGCAGGACCAGAACTTTTGGAAGAATGCAGAACATTACATGGATGTGAGACAGGGAAGGCAAAAATTACAAAAGCATATAAGCTCCCTTGTGAGTATGTTATCCATACAGTAGGACCAATATGGAATGGTGGGAATCAAAATGAAAAAGAATTACTTGCAAGCTGTTATTTATCTTCTATGCAGCTGGCACTGGAACACAAAATCAGAAAAATCGCATTTCCGTCAATTTCTACAGGAGTGTATTCATTTCCGGTTGGACTTGCAGCAAAAATTGCAGTAAATACAGTTGCTGGATTTTTGAAGGAACATCCAGATGATTTTGATCTGGTGGAGTGGGTTTTGTTTGATGAACATACGGAATTGGTTTATGCGATAGAAGTAAATGCGCATAATAAAGGAATATAGAAGATGAGAATATTGATGTTAGGAAACAGTTTTACAACGGCAAATCATATGCCGGACATGTTGGCTGAGTTGACCGGTGCAGAGATTGTGCAACATACCCGTGGAGGGGAACGATTGGCAGATCAGTTAAATCCGAAAACAAAGATGGGAAAGCGTACACAGGAAGCTTTGCAAAATGAAAAATGGGATTTTGTCATTTTACAGGAAATGAGCAATGGTCCAATTACATCAAAAGCCAGTTTCCTTGAAAATGCAGAAAAACTCTGTGAGAAGATCAGGGAGAATGGAGCAAAGCCAGTTTTTTATGCGACCTGGGCATATCAACGTGGAGGAAAGAAGTTGGAAACTTTTGGAATGGATTATGATGAGATGTATCAGAAACTGTATGAAGCTTATCACCTAGCAGCAGATAGAAACCATACTTTGATTGCAGATGTTGGAAAGAAATTTTATGAACTTTCAGATAAAGTAAATCTTTATGCGGATGATGGGTGCCATCCAAATGAAAAAGGTTCCCAGATAGCAGCAGAGATAATTGCAGAAGTCTTGATGAATTGAATAACGTGATATGAAAAAAGCAGCTTGATTATCGAGTTAGTTACTCTCGGTTCAAACTGCTTTTCTTTTGGGCTTTATCTCTCATACAGGAGTATTGTCATCATCAAGTTGGAAAATATCGGCTATCTGGGAATTCTATTTTTATGAAATCGTGGTGCCACAGGCAAAAGAAACTGCTTTGTCCATGGCTGCGGATGGAATGAAAGCTAAAAAAATAGCCCACTATCTTAAAGTAAGTGCTGCGATGGTTCAGAACTGGATCGATGAAAGCATGAGTGTTGTACAATAATTTAATGATATAATGAAGAGAAGCTGCCAGGAGAGAAGAAAAATCTCTTGGTGGCTTTTGGGAATTAAACCTATGATTTTTTTGTAAAATAGTGAGAGTATGATATCATCCTGCATATCTAACTTCCATAAATTGTCTTTCGTTATCAGAAATCGGTGGATTTTCCAGCGCTTTAATCCAGTAGATTTCTCCATCGCATTCTAACTGAATATACATCTTTTCGTTTATGAGTGCGCATTTAATGATTTTTGTTAATGATCCGGTTTTCAGTGTCGTGTTCACCGCAGTAGCATCTGGTCTGGTATATGCCGGAAGATCACTGTTTACTGTGAAGTATCGGCTGCTTCCGTCTGCGGAATATATTTCTTTATAGGATCCATATCTGCTTGTCGGAACAAATTTTCCATTGACATATTTGTAGGTGAAATTAATTGCATTGATGCCAAGAGAATAAGAAACGATGCTCTCTGTAATTACAATCTTATTTCCATTTAAATTGGTAACTTCACCTATGCGATGGTTTCCGTATCCTGCCATAATCTCAGTGAAATCAAGGATTTTTCTGAACTTTCCGTTTGTGTATTTTAATAATGCACATACAGGTCCGTCACCATTATCGGCTGGTGCATAGAGATATAAAAACGGCTGTCCGTTTTTCAATGTATAAATATTTGCTATAACATTATAAAAACGTGTATTTTTTAATCTGTAAGCTGTTTTTCCATTAACCGATACAGTAAGTGACGAATATGCTTCATCGTCGGTTTGATTGGCTGCTCTGATTCTGATTTTATCTTTCATTCCATCACCGGTAACATCATATGCTGCGTATGTCCGATTTGATTTTAATATGACCCCATTTGCCGCTGCTTTTACGGGTCTGGAAAAAATAATTACAAAACCAATTGCCAAAAACATGGTAAGCACAGAAATAAAACTAATTCTTTTTCTCATAAAACATGACCCCTTTCGTGTAGGAATTGCTATAATTTTTATATTTTTATTGTATCATTGTATATGTGCAAATTGTATTTTTTAAGTTACAAAATCCTGAGATAATTTTATGAGAACCAATCCTCTTCCCGATGCATCTAATTAGTGTAAAAGTAAACACGTGTAGTAATCCGGCTGGACAAAAGGAGAAGACAAAGTTATGACAAAAGATGTATTTATTAAGGAGGTTCGGGATGCAGAAGCCATGCTGTATCATATATCAAAGTCCATTCTGAAGAATGATTCTGATTGTGGGGATGCTGTGCAGGAAACAATTCTTAAGGCATATGAGAAACTTCCCACCTTAAAGAAAGAAAAGTATTTTCGAACATGGATCACAAAGATATTGATCAATGAATGCAATGGGATTCTTCGGAAAAGAAAAAATGTTATTCCATATGAAGAATATATGGACAATATGAGGCTGACTGAGGAGGACAGATACAGTCATCTGTATATGGCGATTATGGAACTTCCGGAGGATCTGAGGATTTTGGTAACATTGTATTATTTAGAAGGATTCTCACAGAAAGAGATCAGTGAGGCTCTGGATATTCCGGAAGGAACGATTAAAAGCAGACTTTCCCGTGCAAGAGAGTTTTTGAAAGCACAGTTATCCGATGAAGAAGAGAAAAGACCGATGCCTGGGAAAAACAGCAAACTATCAAAGAGAATAACAGGAAAGGGGAAAATGTCATGTTAGAGAACAAATGGAATAATATAGCACCGGAAGTACCACAGGATTTTCATGAGAAATTTGAAGAGACACTGAGACATATTGAGCAGGCAGATGCAGTTGATAAAAAATACAAAAGAAAAAAATTCAGTGGCCGATTACTGATTGTAGCAGCAGTGATCTGTACAGGCATGGGAGTAACAGTGGCGGCAAAAGAGTTCTTTAAATGGAATGACCATTTGTTAAAAAGACTGGAACCCTCTGAGGAACAGCAGGAAACGATGCAGGAATCAAACTATATTCAGAATATAGACCAGTCTGTAACACAAAATGGTGTGACGGTTACCCTGACAGATTCTATTCAGGATCAGGGATTCCTGTATGCTTTTTTTGAAGTGAAAACAGAGGACAGTATTTCTATGACTGATCATACTTCTTTTGAGGAGATGACACATTTTAAAATTGATGGAAAAGAAGTATATGCAGAAGATGATGACAGATTTGGAAGCCTGAGTACAGGTGTGAGCCAGGATAATCTGCTGAACTATGATCAGGATTCGGCACATTCTAAATATTTCACAGCAGGGATTTCTTATGACAGTGATTATAATCTGAGTAATAAAACTGTAGAAATCACATTGAAGAATCTTACGGAGGAAGGGGATTATGATAAGACTGTTATTACAGATGGAACATGGGATTTTAAATGGACTCTGGGTGCAGTAAAGCCTCCGACAACTCTGGAAGTGAACCGGAAATGTGATTTTGGAGGTTATGAAATCACAGTGAAAAAAATGGAAGTAACGCCCCTTTTATGGTCATTATATCTTGATTATGATGAAGCTATGAAGGTGTATGAAGATGAGAAAAACAAGTTTGAGTACACAGGTACAGATTATGGCATGGATCTTTATGGCAGAGCTAATATTGACCAGGTGCGTTATAAAGATGGAACGGTTTTAACACTCGATCTGACCATGGGAGGCATCGCTGGCGGTGGAGAAAAACAGGATAAGGAAAATGGTGTCATGATCATCAGAAACAGCTTCCCGCAACTGGTTGATGTAGATAACCTGCAGGCGGTACATTTTGGGAACATTGACCAGTGGCTTGAAGTGCGGGAATAAAAGTTTTTTCGGTGATATAGAAAAATCCTCCCATAATTAGATAATGAGAAAATACAAAAAGAACCGATACAAGGTCTTTGCAAGACTGATATCGGTTCTTTTTGGCTAAGTCTGCCAACTGTAAAATTTTGTTTATATATTAACGCATCCTGTTCATGTACAGGAAACGGATTCTAGCGTATACTGAAATTATTGATTACAAGGTCTACATGAACTGCAAATACAGATTCCGGGTTATATCCGGAAGCCATATTTTGCACTTACCGGTAAAATCTGTAATAGTTGGCATAAAAGTTCATTACATATTCGATATAAGCTTTAAATCTTTTCATTGTCTGTTCCTCCCTTTCTTTATCTTATGGCTGTATTATAAAGCAGGTTGACCGGTATTTCCTGCCAAATAGAAAGAAAAAACAGACAAATCTTGCAAAAAGGAGATCAGGTAAATGTTTCCTGTATATGAGGAGAAGAAAGAAAACCTTCATTTTAGAAGTAAAACGTCCAGACATGCTTCCCCACACCTTCATAATTCCATAGAATTTATATATATTACAGAAGGAACCCTGGAGCTTGGGATGGGGCAGGAACTGTATCATATGGATAAGGGGGACTTTGATCCACCATTATCAGGTGTTTTCACCAGGGATAAACAGAGGCTGGTATCTGTGGGCAGGGATGACGCTGACAGGACAGTTTGCAGATACTCTTCAGAAATCATGCCCTGATAATCCAGTAATCACATCGAAGAATTTACACCCGGATATCCGGACAGAAAAACACCCCCTGGAATATTCACACTGGATTCAAAGAGCAGTCCGTCTGTGCTGCGAGGTGAAATGACAGCAAATGGAACCTATTCTTATGAACAGCCGGTAACGTACTGGATGCCATTCAATGGAGGAATTGGCTTTCATGATGCAGACTGGCAGCCATATTTTGGTGGTGACAGATATCTTACAGGTGGTTTTCATGGATTCATCAATCTTCCCCCGGAAAATGCCGGACAGCTTTACAGTCTTATTCAGTATGATGTCCCGATAATTTGTTTTTACTAATTCTATATTTAAGATGTACAGGACAGGAGCTAAGTTGTAATGCAGTTGGCTCCTGTTCTTTATTGCCCTTTGTGTTCTGCCAGGCGGCTTTAATTAATGTGTTTCCAATCTGCCGGAGGGAATTATGCCGTGTATTAAAATTAGGTAATGTAATTGAAGAAAAGATATGATATCATATGGGCAACAAATTGAATTGTGTGTGGAGGTGATGGCTGTGAAGAAAAAAGTGACAATAGTGTTGGTCATTATTAGTATTGTTGCTATAAGTATAATGATTATGTTTTCAATATATAAGTCTTCAGAAGACTGTCGAAAAGCAAATGCCGCGATACAGTGGGATTGTTCTGTAACCTGTGCGGAAGAGTCAACGCCTGATTCTTATGTAATTACATATTCCGATGCAAAAATTTCATCCAAAACAGGCGTGTTGACGGTTCAGAACAGAAACGATTTTGACATTATTGTGTATTTGCTCTGCGAAGGAAAACAGGAACTCGTATCTGGCAGGATTCCTGCGGGTGGCTGCCATTCTTTTCTGAACGTTACAGATGAAGAATACACGGTAGGCATCCATGCTGATGTTGATGAAAATACGGATATAAAAGTATTTGTATATGACGGAAAAGACACCGAACCATATACAAGATAATTGATAAGACAAAGGAATATTGAAAAAAATATTCGCAGATATTTTGGGATATGAAGTTCAGGAATGGATAATGGATTTGGAAGCATTAGGAATTCACTCATATGACTTGGATGATCTGGCACAAACACAGAAAATATTCCACTGCCGATAAAAAAGGCAGCTTTTCCCTATATCTACACGCCATAGGTATCGAAAACCTATGGCGTTTTTTATAAAATTTTTTTCTTGAAAGCAAATGGCTGTTTTTCAAGTCTAATAATTATAAGAAGAAAGGGAGGTACTTTATGGATGCTTTAATAACAGAGGCTAAAAATGGAGATAAAGAAGCATTTGTCAGATTAATCCGGATGAATAAGCAGAGCCTGTATAAAACTGCCTGGATTTATCTTCGGGATGAGCAGGACATTGCTGATGCCCTGCAAAATACAATCCTATCCTGCTATGAAAATATACAGAGACTGAGAGAACCGAAGTATTTTAAAACCTGGCTGATGCGGATCCTTATAAATGAGTGCAAGGACATTCTCCGCCAAAAGAACCATGCAGCAGAACTGGATGATTTTGCAGAAGGTGTACATTGTGAAGAACTGAATCTCTGTGAATGGAAACAATTGCTTTTATGCCTGGATGAAGAAAGTAGGAAAATCGTGGAACTCTATTATTTTGATGAATTTTCAGTTAAGGAAATCAGTGCCCTTCTTGAAATGAACAGCAATACCGTATCAACCAAACTTTCCCGGGCAAGAGCAAAATTAAAAAAGGTGATCAGGAGGTGAGACTATATGAAAGAAATCAGAAGGATTTTAAAAGAAGAAACTGCAATACCGGAAAATATTGATAAAGCCATGGAAGATGTTCTGAGCGGAATTTTAAATTCCCCAGACGAGAAAACAACGGGGGCTTTAAGTAAAAAAACAAATGGAGAAAGAACGAAAAATTCAGGAAATAAGAAAAAAATAATTCGGATTCTTCTTCCGGTAGCTGCTATATTAGGAGTTAGTACTGGCGTACTTGCAACAAATATCGGACGACTGTATAAAGAACTTGAACAACAGGGGGTCGCTGAACAGGAGGCAGCTCAAATGGTTGTCACAGAACCTGAGTCAACTGCAGAAAATGTGGAAAATATTACTTCTTATCCAATAACTTCCGAGACGGTCGATTGGAATCAGTCCATGCTGACTGTTAAAGAAGCGTATTTTGATGGCGGCGGTTTAAGTTTTGTGGGAGAACCTTCCAATGAGGCAAAGAATTATATGATCACTTGCCGTGATCATGCAACGGTGAATGGAAAAGATGCACTGGCTTCTTTGAATAAAATAGAAGGAGAAGATCTTTATTATGGGCATATTACTTTGTATGATGACGCTTTGATTGAGAAAATATTAAAAGAAGATTCTGAAATAGAACTTTCCATGACTATTCAGGCATATCCTGTTTATGACGGTAAGATTTATTATACCTGGAAAGACGCTGAAGCTTACGAAAAGATTTTTAAAACTGGTTCTTTTACAGATTCAGAAGGAAGGGTTTCTTATGCACTTCCTGCGGAGGACGTTTACAGAGGATATACGCCTCAGACTCTCACGTTAACCCTTCCATTAAAGGATGAAGTAAGGGACATCATTGAAAAATATAGAAAAGAAGGGAAATTGCAGGCTGCTGACACCGGAGTAGAACCATCTTCGGGTGAGAGTACGCAGAACACAACAGATTTGGAAAGTTCGCCAAATACTACGAGTGTAAATGAAAAATATGATCCGGAGAAAACAATGTTACAGGTAAAGGAAAACCATGTAACAGCTTCTCTGCCAGGGAAATCAGGAACCTTTACAATAGAAGCTGATATTACCGGAAATACTGATGACGTTTCAAAGGGAATCCTGAAAAAATGCAATATATCAGAGAAAGACATCTGCTCCTGGTTTGGCGGGAAAGATGGATGGGAAAAATCTGTAACAGATGAAACGGTCTGGGAAAATAAAGAAAAAGGACTGCAGTTATTTATTTCGGATGGGATGATAGAGTGTGATGGATTAAGTGAAAAAAATCTGGGATTTTTAGGTGAGAATACGGAAGATGAGAAACTAAATATTATAAATCAACTGTTTTCCAAAGCTGATTTAGCTGGAGCTTCTGTAAGAAAATCAATTAGCGACATGACGGAAGGATATGATTATTACGACACAGAAGTTATGTTGAATGGAATACCGGCAGGTGGACTTTCTCAGTATCATTATCAGGGAAGCGAAGGATTTGGTCTCAAGCCTGAAGACTGCTATTTCAAAATACCGATCCCGCTTCAGGTGAAAGAGAAAGAAACAGTTACTATGCTTCCCATGGAAGAAATTATGAAATCGGTGGAACAATATGTAAAAGAAGGAAAAATCGGATTTTTTACGGAAGAGGACACGACGGAGAAAACAGAACCAATCACGATTCCAGTTACGAAAATCCGCCTGAAATATTATATTGATGAAACCGCAGATGGACTTGTTTACAGGCCTGTATGGAGTTTTTGCTGTCCTTACCAATGGAAGGATTCACCAGAAGAACAGGAATTGTTTTATATAGACGGAGAAACCGGAGCTTTGATCCGGGACGCATTCGGATGGTAGACAATCATAAACAAGATATCTGCAGAGTAGAAAATTATTTACACGCCATAGGTATCGAAAACCTATGGCGCTTTTTATGCCCATTTCTGAAGGAGTACCGGAAATAAAACTGGCAAAAGTAAAAATGAAGAGTATTCATGGTACAGCTTCCATTCCTTATTTTTGCTGATATGAAGCAGGCAGAAAGCCAGGAAGACGATGTATCAATTGAAGGTATGAGAATCCTTTTGGCCGAAGACAATGAATTGAATATGGAAATTGCGGAATTCCTTCTGACAAATGCAGGAGCAGAAATTATAAGGGCTTCAAACGGCAAGGAGGCTGTTGAAGCATTTGAAAAATCAGGTGTTGGTGAGATCAATGTAATTCTGATGGATATTATGATGCCAGTTATGGATGGTCTGGAAGCCACCAGAGAAATACGCACAATGAACAGAAGTGATGCATCTGCTGTTGCGATTATAGCCATGACAGCAAATGCCTTTGCAGAAGACAAGAGTAAAGCGTTGAAAATGAATCTGTATACACCCTTGGTTTCGCAGTTAGATTATCAGGCACATGAAAGCCAGAGTGTTCTTGAGAAACTTTATGGGAATTCACTAAAAAAGTTTGTAACTTCACTTTATCATGGAAAGAAGATCAGCTCGGAAGAAGTCCAGGATCTCAGTGAATTTCTTAAGAACCTGGAGGACAGGGAGGAATAGCGAATTATGGAGGTTTTCATTCTGCACATTCTGAAACTGAACATTATTGCAGCAGTAGTAATTTTACTGGTAAAAGTGCTTGCAACTCTGTTTAAAGGACGTGTATCAGCGAGATGGAAGTACTTTATCTGGCTGTTGATTACGATAAGTCTTTGTGTTCCGGTGCGCCTTCCGGAGAATCTGGCACTGGTGGATTTCAAAGTACTTAGAAGCAGTCAACAGAATACGCAAAACCCGAAGATAACGGATTACGCAGTCAGACCAGAGGAAAGTCAGAAGATAACAGAAACCGTATCATCTGCGAGCAATGACATGAAAAATCTGACAGAAATCCCGGAACAAAAGAGAACTGTCAGGTACGAATCAGATAAATGGCTAGGAATTGTGGCTGTGATTTTTGCTGCTGTCTGGCTGAGTGTAGCGGTACTTAAACTGACAGGAGAATTGCTGGCATATTATTTTTCTATAAGGAATCTGGAACGGATGAGTCTGCAGGTAAGTGATCCGGTGAGTATTCAGATGTACCGTGCAGCGTGTCAAAAGAAGCACGTACGCAGAATACCTGAGCTCAGGCAAAACGCAGGTCTTACCACACCGCTTCTTGCAGGACTTTTACATACAAAATTGTATCTACCAGCAACCGGGTATTCAGCAGAAGAAAGAAAACTTATCTTTTACCATGAACTTACACATTATTGCCATCGGGATCTCTGGTATAAGATGCTCCTTCGAATCTGTGCATCGATATACTGGTTCAATCCCTTTCTTCTTATCATGCTGAAAGAAGCGGATAAGGATATTGAGAATCTGTGTGATGCAGCAGTTGTTCGCAGAGTTAATAAAAAGGAACATAAATTATATCGACAGCTGCTTCTCAGGACAGTGGCCATGGAAAATCAAATTCCATATGTGACAGCAAGTCTTAATGACAGCGAAATGGTGTTTAAAGATCGGATTCTGTATATGGTGAACATTCGGAGACTCCGCAAAGGAATTCTTCCAGGAATTCTTGTGACGCTGCTGCTTGCAGGCGGTAATCTGGTATGCAATGTTTCTGCCGGGACAGATACAGTTTCAGTAGAGACGGAGAAGTCTGGTATTGAAAAAAATGCAGATTCAGAGAAAAATAATGTACCGGATTATGCACCGTTTTCTGAAATGGTAACTATGCAGAAAGATGCTGAAACACAGGGCGAAGGAGGGGTGACAGAGAATGCAGATACAGAGGATTCTGTAGACGAAGAGGAAAAAGCAGATGCGGAAACAAACGATGAACCTGCTATGGAAAACAGCGGACAGGTAAGTGAAACGACCGATGATGGAATTACCTCTGACAACAACGAGTCTGTTTCATCTTATGAGAATCTGCCAGCAGGCGTACCATATACCAGTGGATTCACTACTGCTTCCGGTGTAGCATCAATTGTAGCACCGGGTGGAGGAGATGAAGAATCCAGAGTTCTTTATGATAACGGAGATGGGACCTATTCTGATGATTATGGGAGCCGATACAGTTATCAGGGAGATGGAAACTGGGCAGATGCCAATGGAAATTCATATCGTACCTGGAATGACGAAGGTTATTATTCCGGAAACCAACTGGAACAGCATGAACTTCAAGGCAGTAACGGTACTGTTAATGTAATAGAAACAACAAACGGAGATTATTATTATCGTGACGCAGATGGGGTCGGATACACAGACAATGGTGACGGTACCTGGACGGATGAGAATGGGAACATCTATACAGAATAAAAGAAAGCGTTTTTCGAAACCAAAAGGAATCGAAAAACGCTTTTTCATATATGACATATAAAAAAATGAAATCATAAACGATAGCATATTATTTGCGAATATCTACTAGTCCCTTTTTCAGTATATATTCAGAGAACTCATATGAAGCTCCGTCTCCAGTCACATTCAGATATAGATTTTTGAGGTCGCTTTCGTTTACGATCCAGGCCATGTTCAGCTGCACACTTTCGCCTGGTTTTATAGAGGAAATATAGTTTCCACCGTTGCCATAATTTTCAGAGACACTATAATATACCATTTCTCCAGTCTTTGCCACGCCGGTCCAACTAATGTAGTCATAGCCATCGCCGGCCTGTTCTGTTGGAATGTAAAGCTGTACTTTTCCATTTTCCTTAGTCAGGGTCAGTAAAGCACCAAGATAAAGCATATGGTCGATTTCCTCATTTGAATGATTGGTATAGGTAACTGTAACATAGACCAGTTTCTGATTCACTTCCTCTGACTTCACAATTTCATCCAGGGAATCGATTCCGTCGCCAGATTTCACATAATTCAATGTGTTTGTAGATAGCTTTCCATCAGCATCAATGGCTTCCGCCCATTCTTGTGGTATTTTGTCCGGATCGAGAAGCTGAAGATCATCAGAAATTTGAACAGAATCTACCTTTGCAGAAATCGTTTTTTCCAGATATTCACCATTTGTGTTTTCACCAATCACATCCAGATCAAAGGTGTCACCAATTTGGTAAATGGGTAGTTTTTTCTCATTTACAGAAGTACTTATTTCATCATTATCATCTTCTGTCTTTTCAGATATCATCTCTCCGCTCCATGTAGGTAATCCGGCGGTCTTTACCATAGTCGTGTTTCCCTCAATCACCAGATTTTCTGCAACTTTTATGGCTTCATTCTTTGACACATCATCTCCGATGTAGATCATAAGCACACGATATAAATCCGGGCAGACAAGGTAAATTCTCTGGTTAATAGCCCCGTTTTCGGTAATGCTATTATATTTGAGATATATCCCCTGGTATTTTCCAAATGTACGCTCTTCACTATCAATAACATTCTGATCCTGTACTACCTGTCCCAGATCATTTTTATCCAACAGGACAAATGAAAAACTGAACCCGCCAGTCATGTCATGCTCAGGATATTGGAGATGGTACTCGTCAATCCAGCTCATGCCATCCGGAACATATTTAGCAGACAGATCTACCTCTGGGACCTCATCTGGAAGCACGGTCTTCTTTGCTGCATCACCAGCATCAATTTTGACTGAAACACCATAAGAACCCTGTTTTTCCAAAAACCAGTGATACAGATTTACTCCTGCATATACTGCTGTGGAAACTGCCAGCGCACACGCAGCTGCCACTGCGGCAACTTTCGGAGCTGTCCATCGTTTTCTTTTTCGCAGATTCGTCACTTTATTATCCGCCAGCTGCTTTGCCACCTCATTTTGAATCATATTATGGATAAAATCCGGTGTTTCGGGAATATCATTTTTCATATCTTCTAATCTCATATTGACACCTCCTGTAATTCCTGCCTTAATTTTCCTCTTGCCCTTGCAAGTCTCTTTTGAACGGCACCCTCCGATATTTCAAGAATCTGGGCAATTTCTTTTACACTGAAATCTTCTATGTAGTATAGAATAACGGGTAAACGCAGTTCATCTTTTAAGGAATTTACGGCTGTATACAATTCACTGTAATTCTTTGCTTTTTCTGATTCCGGTTCCTGTCTGTCAGCCAGATTTTCCAATGGGATAAATTTACTGGATTTACGCACAAGGCTGTAACATTCGTTGATTAAGATACGGATTAACCAGGTTCGGGCATAGTTATCGTTTTTTAATGTACCGACGTTGGAAAAAGCCTTCACAATTGTTTCCTGAATAGCATCAGCACAGTCATGGTCACTAAATAAAATTGTTTTTGCAGTTGAGTATAATTGTCTTTCTGAATCCAGGATCAGAGATCCAAGTTGTTCCTTTGTCATTTAAACATCACCTCTTTTTTGCCAGCCAGCATTTTCTTTACATCTATTAGACGTGCAGAAATCCAAAATATCCCTAATAATTTATTCTTTTTCTTATAAATGGACAAGTTCGTGGTTTTGCACAAAAAAAGATGTCTACTTTCAATAGTATTCCATAATGAATGAGATAAAACAAGCTTCTCATGGTGTGTACGTATCACCGGATACGTGGACAGATGCGATATACCTTTTGCATTTATGTTGTGGTCAAGCTGTATTTTCTCATGAACTGCATTGCTTTTTCATGATTTAACGGACAGAGAACCTTTGAAATATATCATAACAGTAAAAACTGGATATAATCCAAGTCGCTTGCAGGAAAACGGTTTTCAAGTGTATACAGTAAAAAAGGATTTGCATGAAATAGGAATCATAGCTATGCAGACATCATTCGGACATTCAGTTCCGGTTTATGACATTGAGAGGAAAAATCCGCAGATGCACAGGTTTTGACGCAGAATTATATGATGAACCGTTTTTTAAAACGGATTTCTTTATATATGTACAATGTATACATAAAAAACTGATATGTAATCTGCTTTAGCGATTTTGAGTTGCCTAAATTTGAAAGTTAGGAAAATCTTAATAATTTCGCATGCAATCCATTGTGAATTTAGATGCTGTATTTGTTATACTTAATCGAGTACAAGCAAAAAGGAGAGTTGAAAATATGTCTGAAAAGATACTAATTATAGATGACGAGCAAGATATAGCGGATCTGTTAGAGGTCTACTTGAAAAACGAAAATTACATCGTTTATAAATTTTACTGCGCAACGGATGCCATGCCGTGTATTGAAAGCGGCGACATTGATCTTGCCATTCTGGATATTATGCTCCCGGATATGAACGGCTTTTCACTTTGCCAGCTTATCCGAAAGAAATACACTTATCCAATCATCATGCTAACGGCTAAAATTGAGGAAACGGATAAAATAACAGGGCTGACATTGGGAGCGGACGATTATGTGACAAAACCTTTTCGCCCACTTGAAGTAGTTGCCAGAGTGAAAGCGCAGTTAAGACGTTACAAGAAATATTCGCCCGGTATCATCACAGAGAAAGTTCCATCGGAACTTTCCTATAACAAATTGTGCTTGAATGTACAGACCCATGAATGTTTGTTAGACGGTGAGCCGGTTTCTCTGACACCGACAGAATTTTCTATCCTCCAGGTTCTTTTGGAAAGTGCTGGTAGTGTTGTAAGTATTGAGGAACTGTTTCATGCAGTTTGGAAAGATGAATACTACTCTAAAAACAGCAGCACAATTACTGTGCATATCCGGCATCTGCGTGAGAAACTGAAAGATACTTCCGATACTCCGCAGTATATTAAAACGATTTGGGGTGTCGGCTACAAAATTTAAGCGAAAGGAGAACGCTATGAAGAGAAAATCAAATTGTTTGGCAACTATTTTATTCTTAATTTATCTGGCACTTCTGGTTTGGATCATACTGTTCAAACTACAGTTTTCAATCAGTGATCTGGATAAAGTAAGGAGTATAAACGTTATTCCTTTTCATTATGACAAGGAAATTGGAGCAGCATTTCACTTAACAGAGGTACTCGAAAATTTCTTGATTTTTGTTCCTATGGGCATTTATCTTCAAATGCTTCTGCCAAGAACAAAATTATATGTGAAGTTCATGCTGATTGCTGGAACAAGTTTTTTATTGGAAACTATGCAGTATATCTTAGCAGTCGGACGTTCTGATGTTACTGATGTACTCACAAATACGGCAGGTGGTCTTTTGGGGCTTGCTGTATATTCGATGGCAGCCCGGTTAATCGGAAATAGAATAAAAGCAAACAGACTGTTTTCCATTCTGGCAGGCATAGTAAGTGTTGTCGTGATTGGCCTACTTGGCTTTCTTCTGTTTGCTAATCGGTAGGAGGTGTATTCTCATGTCGAAGAAAGAAATGACAACAGAAAAGCGCCTTAAAGTGCGCTTATACCTATCATTGCTGGTTTATACCGTTGTTGGATATGGTTTGACCCTTATCTTGGACTACATCTTTTCAAAATTTGACAACGGTATTTTTGCATGGCTCTACTGGCGGCTCGATCTGCTTTTTATTTTGTATCTGATGATCGGCTTTGTATGTATTTTCAATTACTATTGGAAAAAGCCGTGGGGCTATCTGGATGAAGTAATTGATGCGACCCAAACGGTCTATGAGCAGAACAATCATACCGTATCATTGTCTGACCCACTGAAAGAATTGGAGGCACAACTCAATCAAATCAAAATGTCTGTTCTGTTGAGCAAACGGGCTGCAAAGCAGGCAGAAGAAAAGAAAAATGAAATTATTATGTATCTGGCACATGATATACGCACCCCTCTCACAACGGTAATCGGCTATTTGAGCCTGCTCCATGAAGCCCCTGACATGCCTGAACAGCAAAAGGAAAAGTATGTAAAAGTTGCGTTGAATAAGGCAGAACGCCTTGAAAAGCTCATCAATGAACTTTTTGAAATTACCAAGTACAATGCACATAAGGTCATTATCAAAAAAGAAAATGTAGATTTACATTGTTTGATTGCGCAGGTAATAGATGAAATATACCCGACACTCTCTGCAAATGGCAACACGGCAGTATTTACTGCGGAGGACAACTTATCTGTGAATGCTGATCCCGAAAAGCTGGCGAGAGTTTTCAGTAATCTTTTACGAAATGCTGCGTCATATAGTTACCCGCAGACAGAAATCACTATATCCGCCAAACGGTTAGAGCATGATATTCAGATCACTTTTGAAAATCATGGAAAAACAATTCCACAGGAACAGCTTAACAGTATATTTGAAAAATTCAATCGCTTGGATGATGCTCGGCTTTCTAATACAGGTGGTGCGGGACTTGGTCTTTCTATTGCGGAAGAAATTATACATTTACATGGTGGAAAGATTACTGCATCCAGTCAAAACGAAACCATAGACTTTGTGATTACATTACCCCTTTCCGTTTAGGAAAATAAGAATGTGATCTTAGGAATTGCTTAGGAATTTAAGCGTGTGATTTTTGAGATTGAAAAGCCCTTGTTCGGTACAATGATTATCGAACAAGGGCTTTTTATTGTTCAGCCGAAGCAAAAGAAAGGAGTGTAAGCATGGAACTGAAAATAGAGCATTTAAGCAAGCAGTTCAAAGACAAAACAGCAGTAAATGATGTCAATCTGACATTGACTCCCGGCATTTGGGGACTTTTGGGAGCGAATGGTGCAGGGAAAACCACACTCATGCGCATGATTGCTGATATTATGACACCAACCAACGGAGCGGTTTACTATGACGGAAAAGACATTCGAGAGTTAGGTGAAGTTTACCGAAGCAAGTTTGGCTTTCTGCCGCAGGACTTTGGGTATCACCGGGATTTTACGGTCAAAGATTATTTGGAGTATATGGCTGCGCTGAAAGATATTCCTACAAGGGCAACCACCCAAAAGATCAATCATTTGTTGGACATTCTTTCGCTCTCCGATGTGAAAAAGAAAAAAATCTCCAATCTGTCAGGCGGCATGAAGCGTCGTGTTGGTATTGCGCAGGCTATGTTGAACGACCCGGAGATACTTGTCATGGACGAACCGACAGCAGGACTTGATCCCGGAGAGCGCGTGCGTCTGCGGAATTTCATTTCCGAGTTTTCGCATGATCGAATCGTGTTGATTTCCACCCATATCGTATCTGATATAGAATATATTTCTACGCGCAACGCAATTATGAAAGCCGGAGAAATTGTTGATGTTGGAACTACCGCAGAACTTGTCAAGCGGATTGAGGGCAAGGTTTGGAATTGCATAATTCCGACCTCAAAGCTGCCGGAATGTGAAATGCGGCTGCGCATTATCAATCAGCGAGGCGAAGATCACAATCAGGTTTCTATTCGTTATCTGTCCGAACATTCGGAAATTGATGGGTCTGTCACAACGGAGCCACGATTGGAAGATCTGTATCTGTGGTTGTTCCCGCAGACAGACTTGGAAAAGGAGGACAGATAATATGCGGCTCTTTAGACTTGAACTAAAACGTATTTTGAAGTCACGGCGCACCCTGATTTTACTTGCAATCGCACTTTTGCTTTCCGTAGCCATGGCATACCTGCCTATTTCATTTGAGGGTATTAACCGTCCAAACGAAGATGGCACGGTTACAGAATTAGATGGCTTGGCAGCTATCAAGTACAAACAAGATTTATATAAAACATCCGCTGGTGAAGTGACTCCGGATAGGATCAAATCGGCTTTGGAAACTTATCAAAGCTGCGTTCGAGAATATGGGCCAGTCGAGGAAGAGGGCTTTCCTCTGGCTGTATTTATTGAAAAAATCGTCCCGTTCCGTCACTTGCTGATGGGTCTGTCCGAAGCGTTTGCTGATCCATTAACAGGCATTGGTGCTGATTTAATGGATATTGACCCGAATGACATTGACGGAGCCTATTATGAAAAGTGCGCAGAACATTTACGGGATGTCATGCGGAATGAGCAAAGAGAAAACGAAACCGCACAACAGAAAGCTCTTGAAAAATATTCAGAACTTGATACGCCATTTTATCTTCATTCTGGAATTTCTAAAGATGCATTTGATTATATTGAGTTTTATATTTTGTTCCTTGCTATTTTGTGTGTGGCAATCGCAGCACCTACTTTCGCCGGAGAATATCAAACGGGCGGTGACAGCATCCTGCGAACCACCAAATACGGGCATAAACAATTAGCAATTACCAAAATTCTGGCGGCATTTACACTTTTCGTTGTTACTTTCCTTGTCGGGATCACGGTACACATTCTGATTTTAGATGCAGCGTTTGGGACGGATTGCTTAAAAACATCGTTTCAGATGCGATACTCTATCATTAATCTGCCAAACATCAATCTGGGGCAGTTGCAGATAATTCTCGCAGCAGCGGGCTTACTTTCTGTATTAGCAACGGTTAGCTGTACGTTGTTCCTGTCTGCAAAATGTAAAGACACATTGACAGTTTTGCTGATCTCTATTGTAGTTCTTCTCATGCCGCTTTTTGCTTATGTGGCGATGGGAGCAACATGGCTCTCTACCATACTTCCATCTGCCGGAATTGGTATGCAGAACAATTTCCTTTCTCAGCTTGCAGATTTCAATTATCTGAATATCGGTGGAATGAGTTTCTGGACACCGCATGTTATTTTGATTTCGGCAGGAATTGAATTGTTTGTGTTTACATTCTTGGCGATTCATTCCTATTGCAGACATCAGGTAGCATAAAAGAAATTCAAAATAGAATGAATTGATTATCTGCCGCATGACGGCAAAAGAAAAAAGCAGACAATTTGGAACGGCGGCCGTGAGTTCAGAGACGCCGGTTTTTTAAATAAAAAA
>OAWM01000074.1_pt1 | contig 100957 bp, 78 predicted proteins | sample 1495501 | NCBI WGS metagenome assembly OAWM01 (sample SAMEA2580210, study PRJEB22360) | human gut metagenome | biome: human gut; feature: human-associated habitat; material: faeces | place: Denmark | collected 2008/2010 | reverse complement strand
GACGCCTAAAGCGTCTGGAAGCACGTGACTTCAGTCATGTGAGGACATAATTCACATGATTGTAAAGAGAAATTTACTTGACAATCTCGGGCCTATCCTTTAATATAACTTTTGGATTATACCAAATAGATAATGACCGGGAATCTATCAAGAAGAATGGTTGATTTCCGGTTTTCTTATGTGGACATCATGGTCAGGAGTGCCCGCAGACTGGATGGAACAGGACGGACCGGATATATCTATAATTGGAAAAATGGACATATACAGATGCGAAACCATGCAGAGACTGGCACTGTAACAGGCGTCAGCATTGGCATAAGCCGATGTAGGGGCGAGAGCTTTTACGCGTGGTTTCGTATCTTTTTTAGTTGGTAACTTTTTTACATGAAAGGAGCTGAGTATAGTTGGCAGAGGTTTCACTTGAACTGAAAGAGATAAAGAAAAGTTTTACAGAAGGCGAAGCAGTTCTGGATAATATCAGTCTTGAAATCAGTAAAGGAGAGTTTATTACTTTGCTGGGATCTTCGGGATGCGGCAAGACGACAACGCTGCGAATCATTGCCGGTCTGGAACAGCCCGATGCAGGAAGTGTCTGGCTGGACGGCAGAGAAGTGACAGGCTTGGAGCCGAACCAGAGGGATGTGAATACGGTATTTCAGAATTATGCGCTCTTTCCGCATATGAATGTTGCGGAGAATATTGGCTATGGTCTGAAGCTGAAAAAAGTTCCTAAGAGTGAGATCAGGAAAAAAGTTTCTCAAATGCTGGAACTGGTTCAGCTTGAAGGATATGAAAAAAGAAAGCCTTCCGAACTCTCGGGCGGTCAGAAACAGAGAGTTGCCATTGCGAGAGCACTGGTGAATAATCCCAAAGTACTGCTTCTGGATGAGCCGCTGGGAGCACTGGATCTGCAGCTTCGCCGTGCGATGCAGATAGAATTGAAGCATCTGCAGAAGAAGCTGGGAATTACATTTATCTATATCACTCATGATCAGGAAGAAGCTATCAACATGTCTGACAGGATCGCGGTGATGAAGGACGGACGTATTGAGCAGATCGGAACACCGGATGAGATTTATAATCATCCAAAGACCAGTTATGTGGCAACATTTGTAGGAAATGCCAATATCCTGCATGGGGCTGCAGAGAGTATTCAGGGACAGAATGCAATCGTAAAAATTGGAAATGACAAGGTAATTGTAAAGCTTGAAACAAGTCAGCAGAATACAGAGGATACAGGGGGAAAACAACACCTTGCAGCAGGAGAGAAAGTAACTCTGGCTGTGAGAAGTGAAAATATATTGTTGCAGGAAGCTGCTGTAATCGGTAACACTGGTACAGATAACGGAGACACTGTTGATATAAGTGTGGCAGGCGGGATTTCAGATATACATGATGCGAATAGTATATCGGGCTTACAGGCAACTGTTACAGAGAAGAACTTTGCAGGAGGTCAGCTTCGTGTAACTCTGAAGCTGAGTGATGGTACACAGTTGATCGCCAGCAGATACGGAATCGACGCATCTGTCGCAGAAGGTCAGACAGTAAGATGCAGTTTTCTGCCGACAGATGCAGTACTGGTAGACAGGGAGGACATTCATGAAGAAGCGTAGAAACCGTTCTGACAGTTCTGCATGGATGGCACTTCCACTGTACATTTTTACCATTGTATTTGTGGTATGCCCCCTTATCTATATGGTGGCGCTGAGTTTTGCTACGCCGTCCAGAGGATTTGGGGTGACCTGGAAATTTACGCTGGACAATTACAGAAATATTCTGGAACCTGTATACCTGAATACATTTGTGGAATCACTGAAACTGGCATTTACCAGTACGATAGTGATCGCTTTGATCGGCTATCCGTTCGGGTATTTTATGGCGAGGCTGCCGGAGCACAGAAAGAAAAAGGCACAGCTTCTGTTGTCTACGCCGTTCTGGGTAAATTCCCTGATCCGTCTGTATGGCTGGATCATTATTCTGCAGAAAAAAGGACTTTTGAATTTTGTATTGATAAAACTCGGGATCATTGAGAAACCGCTGTCCATCCTGTACAGTTATCCGGCAATTGTAATCGGTATGATTTATGTGCTTCTCCCGTTTATGATCATGTCTGTATACTCCAGCGCAGAGAAGCTGGACTGGTCTTATGTGGAGGCTGCCAGAGATCTTGGTGCATCCAGACTGCAGGCATTTTTTACCATAACACTGAAGCTTACACTGCCCGGGCTGCTTTCGGGTGTGATCCTGACTTTCGTGCCATCCATGGGACTGTTCTTTATTGCAGATATCCTGGGCGGAAATAAAGTGGTACTTGTCGGAAGCCTGATCCAGGATCAGATGACAAGAGGAAGTAACTGGCCATTTGCAGCAGCACTTGCTGTGGTGATGATGGTACTTACAACTGTACTGATCATGATCTACAGGAAAGTGACAAATGCCAGAGAACTGGAGGGAATCGGATGAAAAAGAATTCAAGATTTGCCGGATTTTATATGGGGCTGATTTTCTTTCTGATGTATCTCCCTATTGCAGTAGTGATCGTTTTCTCATTTAATGAATCCAAACTGCCGGTGAAATTTACAGGCTTTTCCCTGAAATGGTATCAGGAACTGATCCATGACAGAGCAATGCTGGAAGCGTTGGTGAACAGTCTGATTCTTGGGGTATTAAGCTGTCTGGTTAGTGCAGTGATCGGTACTCTGGGCGCAGTTGGGTTATCAAGGATTCACTGGAAGTCAAAAGGGGCACTGGAATACATTTCCATATTGCCGTTAATGATACCGGAGATTATCCTTGGTATGGTGCTGATGGCATTCTTTTATATGCTGAACCTGCCCTTTGGCATGCTGACACTGTTAATAGGCCATACGGTATTCTGTGTGCCTTATATTCTAATGGAAGTGAAGGCAAGACTGGCAGGCATGGATCCGGCACTGGAAGAGGCAGCAAGGGATCTGGGTGCGGGACCGTTCAGGGCTTTCCGGGATATTACGCTGCCCTTAATTATGCCGGCGGTAATTTCAGGTTCGCTGCTTGCGTTTGCCATGTCTATGGATGATGTGGTAATAAGTATTTTTGTAAACGGACCGCGTCTGTCTACGCTGCCGATCAAGGTGTACACACAGCTGAAAACGGGAGTGACGCCGGAGATCAATGCGTTGTGTACCATTCTGCTGGCAGCTACACTGGTTATTTTTATTGTTTATTCACTGATAACAAAGAAGAAAAAATAAATGCTATAGCAACAAAAATAGAATACATTCAGAGGAAGGAAAAGATGATGAACAAACTGATTGAGTTAAAAAATCTGACCAAGAATTTTGATGATCAGCAGGTTTTGCGCGGCATCAATCTGGATATTTACGAAAAGGAATTCCTGACGCTTTTGGGACCCAGCGGATGCGGAAAGACAACCACCCTTCGAATCATTGCAGGCTTTGAAGAACCAAGTGACGGAGAAGTACTGTTTAACGGGATTGAGATTTCCAAGCTTCCCCCGTACAAGAGAGAGGTTAATACTGTGTTTCAGAAGTATGCTCTTTTTCCTCATTTAAATGTGGCGGAGAACATCGGTTTCGGGCTGAACCTGAAGAAGGTCGATAAAACTGTCATCGCCCAGAAGGTGGAGCGTATGCTGAAGATGGTTGGTCTGGAAGGCTTTGGGAAAAGAGATGTAACTCTGCTCTCCGGTGGACAGCAGCAGCGAGTGGCCATTGCCAGAGCTCTGGTAAATGAGCCGAAGGTTCTGCTTTTAGATGAGCCCCTGGGTGCACTGGATGCAAAGATCCGTAAACAGATGCAGGTAGAATTAAAGAAGATTCAGCAGGAAGTCGGCATCACTTTCATTTATGTTACCCATGACCAGGAAGAAGCCCTGTCCATGTCAGATACGGTTGTTGTTATGAATAACGGTGAGATTCAGCAGATCGGTTCGCCTACAGATATCTACAATGAGCCGGAAAACCGTTTTGTTGCAGGCTTTATCGGTGAATCTAATATTATCGAGGGAACCATGATCCGTGATTATCTGGTTGCTTTTGACGGATTTGAGTTTGAATGTGTGGATAAGGGATTTGAGGATAATGAAGAGATTGAAGTTGTATTAAGACCTGAGGATCTGGATATCGTAGATCCCGGTCAGGCAAAGATCAGGGGAATCGTGCGCAATATTACCTTCAAGGGCGTGCATTATGAGATCCTGATCGAGACAGAGCTTCGTACTTATATGGTTCATACCACAGATTATGCGGAAGTCGGAAGGGAAGTGGGACTGAAATTCGGGCCTGAAGACATCCATGTTATGTGTAAGATGGGAAGCTACTGATGAAACAGTACAGAAATCTTATCAAACCATATCTTGTGTGGGCGTTTGTGGTCATTGTCATCCCGCTGATTTTGATCGCATTATATGCATTTACAGAAGATGGAAACGAAGTGCTGACGTTCTCCTTCACCCTGGAGAATTTCCGCAAATTCCTGGAAGCTACGTATATGAGCGTTATTTTCAAGTCCTTTAAGCTTGGAATCCTGACGACGGTCATCTGTCTGGGACTTGGCTATCCGCTGGCATATATTATTTCCAAATGTCCGGAGAAATCCCAGAGTCTTCTGATCCTGCTGGTAACCATTCCGGAATGGATCAATATGCTTCTGCGTACTTATGCATGGATGAACCTGCTGTCGGACAATGGTATCATCAACCATTTGCTTGGATTACTGGGGATTTCCCCGGTGACAATGATGTATACGGACTTTTCCGTAGTGGTTGGTCTGGTCTGTAACTTTATGCCGTTTATGATCATCCCGATCCATACATCCCTGAGCAAAATGGATAAATCCTTTATCGAGGCTGCCTATGACCTGGGGGCAAATAAATTTCAGACCTTTACAAAGGTTATCTGGAAATTGTCCATCCCCGGTGTGCTTAATGGAATCATGATGGTATTCCTGCTGTCTATTTCCACATTCGTTATTCCTAAACTTCTCGGAGGCGGACAGTACATGCTGATCGGTAACCTGATCGAGTCTCAGTTTATCTCTGTTGGCGACTGGAACTTCGGAAGTGCGATTTCTCTGATTCTGGCTGTGCTCATTCTGATCTTTATGAGCCTGATGAAGAAGATGGATAAAGATGAATAAGGGAGGACGGCATGAAACGTAATAATAAATTTTTCTCAATGTTATATGTAGTACTCTGCCTTGCTTTCTTTTACCTGCCGATCCTGGTGACGATGATCTTTTCCTTTAACTCATCCAAGTCACTGACCAGATTTACAGGCTTTTCCCTGCGCTGGTATCAGGAACTTCTCGGTAACGGGGAAGTAATTAAGGCAGTTTATGTATCTGTTACCATTGCGATCATTGCGACCATTGTTTCTACAATACTTGGAACCATTACAGCGATCGGTTTATCCAAATCAAAGAAGGTAATCAAGGAACTGCTTTTGAATATTAATAATATCCCTATCCTGAATCCTGAGATCGTAACAGCCATCAGCCTGATGCTGTTGTTCTCTTCTCTGGGATTTCGAAAAGGGTATCTGACTATGCTGCTGGCACATATTGCATTCTGTACCCCGTATGTAATTACCAGCGTTTATCCGAAGGTAAGGGCTCTGGATCCGAATATGGCAAATGCTGCCATGGACCTTGGGGCAACACCTTTTCAGGCTCTGACAAAGGTTATCGTGCCGATGATCAAAGAGGGTATTTTCGCAGGCGCGCTGCTTGCATTTACCATGTCATTTGATGATTTCGTTATTTCCTATTTCGTATCAGGCAATGGTGTAAAGAATATCTCTATTGTTGTATATAATATGACAAAGCGTATCAATCCGACGATCAATGCTTTGTCAACCATCGTGATCGTAGTCATCATCGTGGTACTGCTTTTGTCCAATCTGCTTCCGAAGTTTAAGAATAAAGCCAGAAAGCTGAACAGGAAAGCAGTAAAAATTGTCTCTGCAGTTCTGGTTGTTGCCGTTACGGCAGGGCTGATCAAATGGGGATTCGTGGCACAGTCCACTCATGTGCTGAAAGTTTACAATGCAGGAGAGTACATGGATCTTTCCCTGCTGGAGGATTTCGAAAAAGAATATGATTGTACCATCGTATACGAGACTTTTGAGTCAAATGAGATGATGTACACCAAGCTTTCAAGCGGTGAGACTTATGATGTGCTGATCCCGTCTGATTACATGATTGAGAGACTGATCAAAGAAGAATATCTGCAGGCACTTGACTGGAAAGAAATTCCGAATAAGAAAAATCTGCTGAATGATGTCATGAACCAGAGCTATGATCCGGGCAACCGTTATTCCTGTCCGTATTTCTGGGGAACAGTAGGAATCCTTTATGATAAGACAGTAGTAGATGAGGCTGATCTGAAAGATGGCTGGAATCTTCTGTGTAATCCGAAATATAAAGGAAATATTTACATGTATGATTCTGAGAGGGATTCCTTTATGATAGCATTAAAAGCACTTGGGTATTCCATGAATACTACAAATGAGTCTGAGATCGAGGAGGCTTATCAGTGGCTGATCGATCAGCGTGACACTATGGATCCGATCTATGCAGGCGATGATGTGATCGACAATATGATTTCAGGAAACAAAGCGCTGGCTGTTGTGTACTCCGGAGATGCATCTTACATTATCAGTGAAAATCCGAATCTGGACTACTTTACACCGGAACAGGGAACCAACAGATGGTATGATGCAATGGTTATCACAAAGGACTGCAGCGAAGTACAGCTTGCCCATGAATTTATTGATTTTATGATCAGTGATAAATCTGCTCTTTCCAATACGGAAGAAGTAGGGTATACTTCTACAGTGAAGAGTGCTTTTGAAACCATGAAGGAGGGGGACTATGCCGGGATCAGTTCTTATATTCCGGATACAACCAACCCGAATAACGAAATCTTTGCTTATCAGCAGCCAAAGATCAAGCAGAAATTTGCGGAACTCTGGACAAAAGTAAAAGCAAAGTAAAAAAGGATAGCCGCTGTCTGCCGATACAGTGGAAGGCGGACAGTGACTGATATAGACAACAATGCAGAGCATAAGAAGGGAGATCATTTATGAAAAAAAGAGTACTTGCAGTAGTTATGTGTGCATTAATGGCCGGATCTGTATTTACCGGATTTAAGGATGCAGGAGATGATAAAGAACTTGTTCTTTTTACCTGGGAGGGAATGTTCCCGCAGGAAGTTCTGGATGATTTTGAAAAAGAGACAGGAGTTAAAGTTGTTTATTCAAACTTTGATACAGATGAAACCATGCTTGAGAAGCTTTCCATGGCAAAGGGCGGCGACTATGATATCGTGATCGCAGATGATTATATTCTGGAAACTGCGATCCAGGAAGGACTTGCAGAGAAGCTTGACAAGGATTCTCTGGAGAATATCGGAAATATCAACCCATTATATCAGGGACAGTTCTATGATCCGGATGATGAATACACAGTTCCTTACGGAGCAGGCATCCCGCTGATCGTTTATGACCCGGAACAGGTGGATATTGATATCAAAGGATATAAAGACCTCTGGGATTCGTCTCTTGAGGACAGCATTGCACTGACTGCAAACTATCGTGTGATCAATGGTATCACCCAGCTTTCTATGGGCGAGAGCATGAATGAAGAGGACGTTGACGTGATCAAGAAGACAGGAGAGAAACTTCTGGAACTTGCTCCGAATGTACGTCTGATCCAGGATGACAATACACAGAATGCACTTCTCAACGGAGAAGCAAGTGTTGCATTTCTTTATACCTCTCAGGTAACAGCTGCTCTGGCTGAGAATCCTGATCTGAAGGTGGTATATCCGGAAGAAGGACTTGGATTTGGTATTATGGGTATGTTTATTCCAAGTGAAGCGCCGGATAAAGATGCGGCATATTCTTTCATGGATTACATCATGCAGCCGGAGGTTGCAGCGAAATGTACAGACTATATCGGCTATTACAGCACAAATAAAGCAGCAGATGAGCTGGTAAATCCGGATCTGGTAGTTCCGGATGACGTTACAAAGGGCGAGATTGTCCAGAATGTAAGCCAGGACGCAGACGCACAGTATCAGAAGAACTGGACTGAATTTAAGGCTGCCTGCGACTAAGGGGTTAATCAACTAAGGAGTTAATATGGATGTTTACAAGGGAACCGGTGCCTTTTCCGGAATTGCCATCGGTAAGATACTGTATTATCATAAAAGCGAATATCAGATGCGCCAGTACGAGATCACAGATGTGAAAACAGAGCTGAATATTTTCCGGCAGGCGCGCACCAGAGTCATGGAACAGCTGGAGGATTTATATGAAAAAAACTGCATAATTCAGGGAACCCAGGCAGAGATTTTTCTCAGACAGAAGAATCTGCTGGAGGGAAAAAGCTTTCAACGTGCCATTGAGAGTGTCATACAGAGTGAAAAAGTAAATTCTGCCTATGCGGTAATGACTACAAGGGATGAGATGCTTAAGACTTTCAGAACTCTGGAAGAGCCTGCGATTAAAGAACGGCTGGATAATATGCGGGAGATTTCCGACCGCCTGATCGGTGAACTGGGAGGTATCTCTCCCAGGATAGATCTTGGGGATGAGCCTGTGATCGTTGTGACGGAGAGTATCACGCCAACAGAACTGATGGAGATGGATAAGGATAAACTGATGGCTATTGTTACCCATCATGGTTCCGACATGTCTCATGCTGCCATTATGGCAAAAACAATGAATATACCGGCTCTGCTGGAAATTGACACAGATTCGGAGTGGGACGGACGGCAGGCTATTGTGGACGGATATACCGGAACTTTGTATATTGATCCGGATGAAGAGGTAAAAAAAGAATATGAGATCCGCAGGCAGGCTGATAAAGAAGAAAGAGAAGAGCTTCTGAAATTAAGGAGAGAACCGGATATCACAAAAGATGGCAGAAAAATTGAAATCTATGCCAATATCGGAAATATGGACGACCTGAACAGTGTGCTGTATTACGGAGCTGCCGGGATTGGTCTTCTGCGCAGTGAATTCCAGTATCTTGGAAGAGAAAATTATCCTCGTGAAAATGAGCTGTTTCTTGCATACAAAAAGATTGCGGAGACCATGGGAGAAAAGCTCACTGTGATCCGTACGGCAGATCTTGGAGCAGACAAGCAGGCAGAATATCTGAATATCCCGGACGAGACAAATCCGATCATGGGGAACAGAGGAATCCGTCTCTGCCTTGACAGAAAAAGAATGTTCAAGGCACAGCTTCGGGCAATTTTCAGGGCGAGTGCATATGGAAACCTGGCGCTGATGTATCCGATGATCAGCTCAGAAGAGGAAATGGATGAGATTGAAGAAATTATCCGGGAAGTAAAGATCGGGCTGGATGAAAAAGGAATTCCGTATAAACATATTAAGACAGGAATCATGATCGAGACTCCGGCAGCAGTCATGATCAGCCGGGAGCTTGCCAGAAGAGTGGATTTCCTGAGTCTTGGAACCAATGACCTGAGTCAGTATACACTGGCGATGGACAGACAGAATCCGCTTCTGCGCAAGAAATATAATGACCATCACCCGGCAGTGCTGCGTATGATTCAAATGGTGATCGAAGCGGGACATGCAGAAAACAGACGTGTTTGTATCTGTGGGGAACTTGCTGCAGATACTGCCCTGACAGAAGAATTTCTGAGGATGGGTGTGGACTGTCTCTCTGTAGTGCCGGCATGTATTTTGCCGGTAAGAAAAGCACTGAGACAGGTGGATCTGTCCGGAGATGATAAAGGTGCGTGAATTTGGTGAAAAGTAAAGTGGTATTACTTCCCTGCCGGGAATATGATGAAGAAAAAATCTATATGCTGCTGAAACAGGGGCTGGATTTTCTGGGTGGAGTGGAGACTCTGATTCCAAAGGATGCGAAGATCCTGCTGAAGCCGAATCTGCTGAAAAAAGCAGAGGTAGAGAAAGCAGTGATCACACATCCGGTTGTAGTAGGAGCTTTTGCGGGAATCCTGCGTGAAAGTGGGTATGAGAATATTGTGCTTGCGGATTCCTGCGGTCATGGAACCACTCAGGCAGTGATCCGCGGAACAGGAATGGATACTTATCTGGAGAAATATCATATTCCGGCTGTTGATTATTCTGAGGGCGTGAAAACTGCTTATCCGCAGGGAGCCCAGGCAAAGGAATTTATCCTGCCAAAAGAACTGTTGGAGCAGGACTGTGTGATTTCCCTGAGCAAGATGAAAACACATGCATTAGAACGTATCACCGGTGCGGTTAAGAACAGCTATGGGTTTATATATGGATTCCATAAAGCGAAGGGGCACACGCAGTACCCGAGTGCAGACAGCTTTGCCAGAATGCTTATTGATCTGAATAAATGTGTGGCACCGAAGCTGTATGTGATGGATGGGATTGTGGCCATGGAGGGCAACGGACCGGGTTCAGGGGATCCGGTTTCTATGAATGTACTGCTGATGTCCACAGATCCGGTTGCACTGGACAGTGTATTCAGCCGTCTGGTTTATCTGAAACCGGAGATGGTTCCGACAAACTATCATGGCGAGAAAATGGGACTTGGTACATGGAAAGAAGAGGAGATTACCCTTCTGACACCGGACGGGGAGATTTCCATGGCAGAGGCAGTGAAAAAATACGGAAATCCGGCTTTCAATGTAGATCGTACAGAAGTACGAAAGAATATCTGGACAAGAATGGCGGGAGCGTTAAACATTTTTCAGAAAAAACCATATATAGAAGCTGATAAATGTGTCCGCTGCGGGATCTGTGTGCAGAGCTGTCCGGTTCCGGGGAAAGCTGTGGATTTCAGAAAAGGCAAAGGAAAGCCGCCGGTATATGATTACAGAAAGTGTATCCGCTGTTTCTGCTGCCAGGAGATGTGCCCGAAGAAGGCAATCAAAGTGAAGTAGATGAAAAGCAGATAATAAAAAGCGCAATTGTTTATAGAATTGCCATGGTATTTTCGCAGAATCAGGACAGAGGAAAGCCGGACAATTACCAAAAAGCACATAACAGAGGATGAGAATATCTCGGATTGAGACAGATTCTATCCTAAGTTATGTGCTTTTTTGAGTCATATCCCTCTTTAACCGAATCAGGAAAGTTCCCTGCTTTGGCTGCGAATATTCGTTATTCGTCTGACTATGGCTGTCGAAGATACAAAATCTATCTTCCGAGGCTTCTGCTTATCTCGCGGATGAATTCCGGAGTAGTACCACAGCATCCTCCGACAACAGACGCACCATTTTCAATCAGAACCTTCATATGTTCTGCAAAGCTTTTGGCGTCCATACTGTAAATGGCATTTCCCTGATCATCAATCGTCGGCATACCGGCATTAGGTTTGGCGATGACAGGAATGGATACGTTCTCTTTGATATTGCGGACAACGGATACCAGCTGGTCAGGTCCTACAGAACAGTTGATCCCAACTGCCACAGCACCTGCACCCTCAAGGGCAATCGCAGCCTCCACAGCATTTCCTCCGCTGAAAATGCTTCCGTCAGCTTCTACGGTCATTGTACACATTACAGGAAGAGAACTTGCGGATGCAGCAGCATCCAGTGCAGCAAGTGTTTCCTCGATATTGATCATGGTTTCCGCAGCGATCAGATCAACACCTGCATCCTCAAGAACCTTAATCTGTTCACAGTATGTTTCATATGCCATCTCATAGGTGAGATCACCGGCAGGCTCCATCATCTTGCCTGTTGTGGTAATATCACCGGCAACATAGACCTTATGTCCTACTGCCTCTCTGGAAATATTTACAAGTGCATGGTTCATTTCCGCAAGCTTATCCTGCAGTCCGTGAAGTCCGAGACTGTAACGGTTTCCGCCGAAAGTAGGTGCGTATACGATCTGGCTTCCTGCTTCAACATAAGCCTTTTGCAGATTCTGCAGAACTTCTTTGTGCTCCATGATCCATGCTTCTGTACAGATTCCTCTTGGCATTCCGGCGGCCATAAGATTGGAACCGGTAGCACCGTCGAGCAGTACAACATCCTGTGTCAGCTTCTGAAATTCTTCTCTAGTCATGGAAATTTCCTCCTGTGTTTTTCTATGAAAGTCCTGAGTGGCTGCCATGAATCAGTCATGTCTGCATGGGTAAATTCGTGGATACCGGACAGGATGACTTTCATATACTGTGACATTATAGCACAGCTTTCAGGATAAATGGAGAAAATTAATAAATTTTTATTTCATATGATGCAGTAAAAATTTCATTCTTGTCCAGAGTGTTGATATATTTCTTTTCCGGAAGCTCGCCCTTAAATCCAAAATCATCACAGCGTCCCATCCATGGTTCAAGACATACAAAAGGAGAACCCGGGACGGACCAGATGCCAAAGCTTGGAAATCCATGACAGATTAGTTCCACATAAGGAGTTCCGTCAGGGAAAGCGATGCCGGCCTTTTCAATCTGGTCATCAAAAATAAGGGCATCTTTGTCAAACATGTGAGCATCAATAAGGCAGGAACCATTCTCAAGCTCCAGTGTATAAGCTTTATCTGCGACCGCGGTACCTGATGATATGTCGATCAGCAGATAGGAGAGGGAATCCCGGCCGTCGAAAGTAAGATGATATTGCTCCTGGGAGCCAATTCCTCCGGCAGGTACATTGAATGCAGGATGGCCGCCAATTGTAAAATACATGGTTTCATCATTAAGGCTGATCACTTCCCAGCATACACTGACCTGGTTCTTCTCCAGAACATGCTTGATCTTCAGCTCAAAATCATATGGATAATTTTCTCTTGTGGCATCAGAAGATTTCAGCCTATGGGTGATGGAATCAGCAGTCATATCCACGCAGGTAAATTCGCTGTCCCTGGCAAACCCATGCTGACTGGAGGGATATTCGACTCCATTAATACGATAGTGATCCTCAAAATGACGTCCCACATTAGGGAAAAGAACCGGTGCGTGGCGTTTCCAGTAAGCCGGATCTGCCTGCCAGATCACTTCTCTGTTATGTACTTTATCAAAAATGCTGCAAAGCTCAGCACCATGATCGTCTACAGATACTCTAAGATAGTCGTTTTCAATTGTATGGATCATAAATGAATCCTCCTTGATCGATAAATATTGTGTAACTGTTCAGCTGGCAGTATCCTGCAAATCACCGAAGGTAATTTGAAATGCATTTTGGTTCGTAACTGCGAAGGTACCGAATAGTCACGGACATTGATGTCCGGCAATTTTTTAAAAGGTTTTGATTGCTATAAGTTGATGCCGGAATCAATCTGTCTATAAGTATAACACATGGGCCAGATTAATTATAGTTATAAATATACAAAAATAGATCTGAAATGTCGTGGTAAATTGAAAAATACACTGATATAGTGACGAAATGCAGAAAACATATGTGTAAAAACCACAATAAATGATTGACGAATAAAAAAATATTTGTTACAATTTACCTCAACGAGTCCTGCGGGACCAGAGCGTGTCTGAAAAATTGTGACACACATCTTGCGTAAAGCATTTTTCAGACACACTCTAAGACATAATGAACAAAACGTGAAAACAAGGAGGTCATTGCTATGGCGAAAAAAAGAAATATCATTGTTGGACAATCAGGAGGACCTACTGCAGTAATCAATTCCAGTCTTGCCGGAGTTTATAAGAATGCCATTGAACGAGGATTTGACAAAGTATACGGAATGCTTCACGGCATTCAGGGACTGTTGGATGAACAGTATATTGATCTGTCAACACAGATTCATTCAGAACTGGATATCGAATTACTCAAGAGAACACCATCTGCATTTTTAGGTTCCTGTCGTTACAAGCTTCCTGAGATTCACGAAGATAAAGCAATTTATGAGAAAATTTTTGAGATATTAAATAAACTGGATATCTATGCGTTTATCTACATTGGCGGAAATGATTCCATGGATACGATCAAGAAACTGTCTGATTATGCGATTCTCACAGGACAGACTCAGAAGTTCCTTGGTGTTCCGAAAACAATCGACAATGACCTGGCGCTGACAGACCATACACCCGGATTCGGAAGTGCTGCAAAATATATCGGCGCATCCACAAAAGAAGTGATCCGCGATGCACTGGGACTTACTTATAAGAAAAATATGATTACGATCATGGAGATTATGGGACGTAATGCCGGATGGCTTACAGGTGCCACAGCACTGGCAAAATCTGAGGACTGCGACGGACCGGATTTGATCTATCTGCCGGAAGTGCCTTTTGATGTTGAGAAATTCCTTGCAAAAGTAAAAGATCTTCTGAATAAAAAAGCATCTATTGTAATCGCAGTTTCCGAGGGAATCAAGCTGGCAGACGGAAGATATGTATGTGAGCTTGGAAGCGTGGGAGACTATGTGGATGCATTTGGACACAAACAGCTTCAGGGAACAGCCACTTATCTGGCAAACTTCCTGGCAGCGGAGTGCGGATGCAAGACAAGAGCTGTTGAACTTTCCACATTACAGAGAAGTGCTTCCCATATGGCATCCAGAGTGGATATTGATGAAGCATTCATGGTAGGTGGTGCTGCAGTTAAAGCTGCAGATGAAGGTGACACAGGTAAGATGGTTGTTATCGACCGTGTTTCCGATGATCCCTACATGGCAGCTACAGGTATCTACGATGTACACAGAATCGCAAATGAGGAGAAACTTGTTCCGAGAGAATGGATGAATAAAGATGCTACAAACGTAACTAAGGATTTTGTAGACTATATTAAACCTCTGATCCAGGGAGATTATCAGCCTATTATGGTAAATGGTATGCCGAGACATCTGGTACTGAACATGAAAAAAGGCAGAAAGAAATAATTGATGAAAATTATAAACGGGCAGCCGGGCAGATCAACTTATCTGTTTTGCTTCCCGTTTTTTCCTGTTATAATGAGATGTGAGAGAAAAATATAGATAAAGACCAGAATAAAGGACTGAGAAAACCTTAACAATAATAAGAATAATAAAATAAATCACTTTATGCAGAATGTATAAAAATTTTAGCTAATTTTAGCAGAATAACCTTGACGAAATGACACAAATTCTATAAAATAATTATGTGCGTATAAGAAACATATATTTACTTATGTGCGAAAGGTGTGGCTGTTCAGTTACTTCACAACAGAATGCTGAATAGTTACAAAAGAACAATAATTTAGGAGGAAAATGTAAAATGGCAAAATGGGTTTACATGTTTACAGAAGGTAACGCTAATATGAGAAACCTTCTGGGTGGTAAAGGTGCCAACCTTGCTGAAATGACAAACCTTGGTCTTCCTGTACCTCAGGGCTTCACAATCACAACAGAAGCTTGTACTCAGTACTATGAAGACGGAAGACAGATCAATGATGAGATCATGGCTCAGATCATGGAAGCAATCACCAAAATGGAAGGAGTTACCGGAAAGAAATTCGGTGACAAAGAAAATCCTCTGCTTGTTTCCGTTCGTTCTGGTGCGAGAGCTTCTATGCCAGGTATGATGGATACTATCCTGAACCTTGGTTTAAATGAAGACGTTGTTAACGTACTTGCTGAAAAATCCGGCAATGCTCGTTGGGCATGGGACTGCTACAGAAGATTCATCCAGATGTACTCTGATGTAGTTATGGAAGTCGGAAAGAAATATTTCGAAGAACTTATCGATGAGATGAAAGCTAAAAGAGGTGTTAAGCAGGATGTTGAACTTACTGCAGAAGACCTTCATGAATTAGCTGAACAGTTCAAAGCTGAATATAAAGCAAAAATCGGTGCTGATTTCCCAACTGATCCTAAGGAACAGTTAATGGGTGCTATCAAAGCCGTATTCCGTTCCTGGGACAACCCACGTGCGAACGTATATCGTCGTGACAACGATATCCCGTATTCCTGGGGTACAGCTGTTAACGTACAGATGATGGCATTCGGTAACATGGGTGATGACTGTGGTACAGGTGTTGCCTTCACACGTGACCCTGCTACAGGAGCTAACGGTCTGTTTGGTGAATTCCTTACAAATGCTCAGGGTGAAGACGTTGTTGCCGGTGTTCGTACACCTATGCACATCTCCGAAATGGAACAGAAATTCCCGGAAGCATTCGTACAGTTCAAACAGGTTTGCGAAACACTTGAAAAACACTACAGAGACATGCAGGATATGGAGTTTACTGTAGAGCATGGTAAACTGTATATGCTTCAGACACGTAACGGTAAGAGAACAGCTCAGGCTGCTTTAAAGATCGCTTGTGACCTTGTTGATGAGGGAATGAGAACAGAAGAAGAAGCTGTTGCTATGATCGATCCAAGAAACCTTGACACTCTGCTTCACCCACAGTTTGATGCTGCTGCATTAAAAGCTGCAACACCAATGGCAAAAGCACTCGGAGCATCTCCAGGAGCTGCTTGCGGTAAAGTTGTATTTACAGCAGATGACGCTGTAGAGTGGGCTGCAAGAGGAGAAAAAGTAATCCTTGTTCGTCTGGAGACATCTCCGGAAGACATCACAGGTATGAAATCTGCTCAGGGTATCCTGACAGTTCGTGGTGGTATGACATCTCACGCAGCAGTTGTTGCCCGTGGTATGGGTGAGTGCTGTGTATCCGGATGCGGTGATATCGCTATGGACGAAGAAAACAAGAAATTCACACTTGCTGGTAAAGAGTTCCATGAAGGAGACTTCATTTCCATCGATGGTACAACCGGTAACATCTACGACGGAATCATCCCGACTGTAGACGCTACAATCGCTGGTGAGTTCGGACGCATCATGGCATGGGCTGACAAGTACAGAACAATGAAAGTTCGTACAAACGCAGATACTCCTGCAGATGCTAAGAAAGCTGTAGAGCTTGGTGCAGAAGGTATCGGTCTTTGCCGTACAGAGCATATGTTCTTCGGTGAGGGACGTATCGATGCATTCCGTGAAATGATCTGCTCCGAAACAGCAGAAGAGAGAGAAAAAGCACTTGAAAAAGTTCTTCCATATCAGCAGGATGACTTCAAAGGTCTCTTTGAAGCTCTGGAAGGTAACCCTGTTACTATCCGTTTCCTGGATCCGCCTCTTCATGAGTTCGTTCCTACAGATGAAGCTGACATCAAGAAACTTGCAGATGCTCAGGGCAAAACTGTAGAGCAGATCAAGACTATCATCGCTTCTCTTCATGAGTTCAACCCGATGATGGGACATCGTGGATGCCGTCTTGCTGTTACTTATCCTGAAATCGCTAAGATGCAGACAACAGCAGTTATCCGCGCAGCAATCGAAGTTAAGAAAGCTCATCCGGACTGGACAATCAAACCGGAAATCATGATCCCACTTGTTGGCGATGTAAAAGAGCTTAAATATGTTAAGAAATTCGTAGTTGAGACAGCTGATGCTGAGATCAAAGCCGCTGGTTCTGACCTTCAGTATGAAGTTGGTACAATGATCGAGATCCCGAGAGCAGCTCTTACAGCTGATGAGATCGCTAAAGAAGCAGACTTCTTCTGCTTCGGTACAAACGACCTTACTCAGATGACATATGGCTTCTCCCGTGATGATGCAGGTAAATTCCTCAACGCATACTATGACGCTAAGATCTTCGAGAACGATCCATTTGCAAAACTGGATCAGGTTGGCGTTGGCAAGCTGATGAAGATGGCTATCGAACTCGGCAAACCGGTTAACCCGAACCTTCACGTAGGTATCTGTGGCGAGCATGGTGGAGATCCGTCTTCTGTAGAATTCTGCCACAAGATCGGTCTTAACTATGTATCCTGCTCACCATTCCGTGTACCGATCGCTCGTCTTGCAGCAGCACAGGCAGCTATCGCTGAGAAGAATGCATAATTAACATAAAATATAGATTCATGCGCGAGCATGAGAGTGTCCAAACGTAAAATGGCTCCTGGAACTTTAGAAAAATCTGAAGCTCCAGGAGCTTTTTGATGTATTTGTAGTGAAACGTGGAATAATCATTTGTCAGAAAGTTTTAATTATGTGATCTTTGCATTTATGATCAGGAGATTTGATTTCAAAACTCCGGAATGCGAGGATGATGATACAGAGACAAAACTTTATACAAAAGCAGACGTAAATGTAAGAAAAGAAGCAGGAAAAATAGCCGGATAATTAAGATAGTTTATCTGATTATCCGGCTGTTTTTGTCTGGCTACATAGTAAACTTCATAGTAAAACAAATTGACGTTATATATGAAAAGTGATATAATGTACAATGATTTGACATAAAATATATAAAAAAAGTACAAAATACACAAAAATACTTACTGTAGAGGTGCTTCAATGTATGCAGAATTACAAATGGAACTGGAAACAAAAGAAATAAATTACAGGCAGTCATCAAATTTACAGGGAGTTATTATGGAAAATATTTCTCCAGAATATGCAGCCAGACTACATGGAAACCAGTTAAATCCTTATAGTCAATGTATCACGAGGGAAAATAACAGCACCATCTGGACAATAAAGACTTTGAATGAAGAAGCATATGAAAATATAATTATGCCGTTGTCTGAATGTACAGATATTTTTTTGAGAAAAAAGGGATTATCAATTTCTGTATGTAATAAAAGGATGCACTTGAAAAATGATAATGAACTTATCACAGAGTTTTATGAGAAGAAATGTCCGAAATATTTGGAGATAAAGTTTCAGACACCCACAGCTTTTAAAAGCGACGGAAAATATGTAATATATCCGGATTTGGGCTTAATATATGCCAGTCTTATGAGAAAATACAGTGCTGTTTCAGAAGCTTTTGATATGTTTGATGAGGAAACACTGGAGGCACTTGTTGAACAGAGTGAAATCGTGCGGTACCGTTTGCAGACAGTACCATTTCCATTGGAGAAAGTTCAGATCACAGGTTTTACAGGAAGTATCTGTATTCATATTAGAGGACCAGAAACAATGGCAAGATATCTGAGAATGTTATTTAAATTCGGAGAATTTGCCGGAGTGGGAATTAAGACAGGCATGGGAATGGGAGCAATGAAATACGTCAGGAGGAATGAAGATGATTGACCAGAAAATTAAGTTGATTACAGGAAGTCTGCTTCATGACATAGGAAAAGTAGTTTACCGGGAAGGCAGTGACAGAAGAAATCATAGTGTATCAGGATATGATTTTCTTAAAGAAGAGGGAAAAATAGAGGATAAAGAGATTCTTGACTGTGTAAGATACCATCACTTTTCAGAAATCAAAAGTGCACATCTGAAAGAGGATAATCTGGCGTACATCGTTTATCTGGCAGATAATATAGCTGCCTTTGCAGACAGGAGAAAAAAGGAAGACACTGAAGAAAAGGGTTTTGATCTGTCAGTCCCGCTTCAGAGCGTGTTTAATGTATTGAATGGAAATAACCAAAGTTTTTATTATCAGCCAGGTGATATGGATGATCAGGGGAAGATTAATTATCCTGCTTCTGAGAAAAAGCCATTTTCCAGAGAATTCTATATGAAAATCTGTCAGAGAATGTTAGATAATTTCAGAGGTATGAATTGGAGTGAAGAATATCTGAACTCCTTACTGGCCGTTATGGAAGCAAATCTTTCTTATATGCCATCCTCCACTTCAAATGAAGAATTAAGTGATATTTCCCTGTTTGATCATGTAAAATTGACTGCGGCAATTTCTAGCTGCATATATGATTATTTAAACGAAAATCATTTGAGTTATAAGACGGAATTATTTGATAAGAAGGATTTTTATGACAGGAACGCATTTCTCTTATGTTCTATGGATATTTCAGGAATACAGAGTTTCATATATACAATAAGCTCTAAAAATGCATTGAAAACTTTGCGTGCAAGGTCTTTTTACCTGGAAATTATGATGGAGCATATCATAGATTTTCTTTTAGACAGACTGCAACTGTCAAGGGCAAATCTTTTATATTCCGGAGGCGGACATTGTTATCTGCTTCTTGCAAATACAACGGAAACTGTTATGCAGATTCAAAAATTTCAGGAAGAATTGAAGGAATGGTTATTGAAACAGTTTCAGACAGATCTTTTTGTTGCTTTTGGATATGTGCAATGTACAGGGAATGCATTCAGAAACGTTCCGGAGGGTAGTTATACAGAGTTATTCAGGAAAATGAGTAAAATGCTGTCGTTGCAAAAACAGCACAGATATACGGCGAGAGAAATAATTCGGTTAAATAATCGAAAAGAGCAGGATTATTCCAGAGAATGTAAGGTTTGCAAAAAAATCGGACATGTAGATGAAGAGGGAGTTTGCCCTCTGTGCAGAAAAATAGAGAAGCTTTCAAAAAATGTATTGTATGCAGATTTCTTCTCCGTTATACTGGAAAATCCAGATGAAAGAGAAGATGCCATGCCGCTGCCGGGAGGATATTGTCTGGTTGCAGACGATGAAAAAAAACTGTGCAGGCGAATGGAAAATGACGATTATTTTGTACGATCCTATTCTAAAAATAAGCTTTATACAGGAAAACATATTGCTACGAAACTGTGGGTAGGAGATTATTCAACAGGAAGTACATTTGAAGAATTTGCCCGGGAAGCTGAAGGCATCAGCAGAATCGGGGTATTGAGAGCAGATGTGGATAATCTTGGACAGGCTATTGTGTCAGGATTCCATAATGCAAAAAATGGAGACAGATATATGACATTATCCAGAACAGCTACTTTATCCAGACAGTTATCCTTATTCTTCAAGTATTATATTCGATTCATCCTGGAAAATGGAGAATATTCACTGGAAGGAAAAAATGGTGGAAAGAAAAGACAGGCTACAATTGTATATTCCGGAGGAGATGATGTATTTATTGTAGGTGCATGGAATGATATTATTGAACTTTCAGTAGATCTGAGAAGAAAATTTGAACAATATACTCAGGGAACATTAAGCATTTCAGCAGGCATCGGTGTTTATGATTTTTCTTATCCGATCGCTGCCATTGCCGAAGAAACCGGTAGGATGGAATCAGAGTCAAAGAGAATGCCGGAAAAAAATGCAGTGACATTACTTCAGGATGGAGAGATTCATCTGGTGGATGACGGGGATGAAGAAAAAGAGATCAGTGATGGAACCTATTCATGGAAAGAACTGGAAGAAGGAGTTGTTCAGGAAAAATACAGGGCATTATGTGATTTTTTTGAAGGTATTGACGAAACCAGAGGAATGTCCTTCTTATACCGTATGATGGAGTTGGTAAGAGGACATGAGGAGAAGATCAATTTTGCAAGAATGATGTATCTTCTTTCCAGGCTGGAGCCGACAGAGGAAGGACCGAAAAAAGAAAAATACAGACAGTTGTCTCAGAAAATGTACAGGTGGATTCAGTCGGATCAGGATTGCAGACAATTGAAAACAGCAATTAATCTTTACGCATACATTCATCGCACAAAGGGGGAACACAGGGATGAGAATTAATGAGAATAACTATGTAGATAAAGCTGAAGAGGCGATTAAGAGTCTGGTTGAGGAATCAAAGCAAAAATGCAGAGGAAAAGTAAATATTGTAACTACATCTAAAATACGGAATCTTCTGGCAATGACCGCAGATATTTATAATCAGGTTCTTACATATACATCAGAAAAATTGGATGATGAAATTTGTGGAAGAATTGAGTATCTCAGAATTCGTTTCATATATGAATGTGGTCGGGAGCCAAAAGTAAAAGCATTTGTAAAACAGGCAGAAATTCTGGAGATTCTTAAAGAAATCAGACAGAGTAAAAAGAATTATCTGTTGTTCAGCAAATATATGGAAGCTTTGATTGCATTTCACAAATATTATGGTGGCAAAGAACAGTAGGAGGAAAGATTTATGTATGGAAAAATCAGGATTTCAGGAAATATTTTAGTAAAAACAGGAATGCATATTGGTGGAAGTGGTGCATTTGCTGCAATTGGAGCTGTGGATTCGCCAATCATAAGGGATGCCAGAACAAATCTGCCGATGATTCCCGGAAGTTCTCTGAAGGGGAAAATGAGAAGTCTTCTGGCAAAAGAATTCAATGAGCGTGTAGTAGAGCCAAATGAAGATCATGAACGTATTACACGACTGTTTGGTTCTTCAAAAAAGGGAAATATAAAAAAAAGCCGATTACTGTTTTCTGATATGGTTTTAAAAAATGAAGAAGAATTACGAGATGCCGGACTTCAAAGTATGACAGAAGTAAAATTTGAAAATTCTATTTCCAGAGCTACTGCTGTAGCAAATCCCAGACAGATTGAACGAGCCGTCAGAGGTTCTGTTTTTAAACTGGATTTGATATATGAATTAGAAGAAGAACAGGAATTTTTGGAGGATATGGAAACTCTCGCAGAAGCAATGAAGTTATTGCAGTACGATTATCTTGGAGGAAATGGATCCAGAGGATATGGAAAAATCCAATTTCAGGATATTTATACAGATGCAGTTGTCGGCCATGTTGATAATACATTGCTGGAAAAATGCAATTCGATTCTGAATGAGGCTGTGAAAGAGTAGTCGGTGAAAGGAAGGATACTTTGAATTATACATTATACTGTTTGGAGTTTATAAATGGAGTCCATTTTGGCAGGGGAAATCTGGATAGTTCAGAAATCACTTTTCATGCAGATACTCTGTTTTCAGCTTTGTTTCAGGAAGCACTTAAAATGAAAAAACAGGATAGATTTCTGAAACAGGTGTCAGATGGAAAAATCATATTCTCTGATGCATTCCCATACATAGGAAAAAATTACTATATTCCGAAGCCAATGATTGCTGTTCAGACGGAGGATGAAAGCAAACAGGGAGATTCCCGTCAGAAAAAGAAATTCAAAAATTTGAAATACATCCCAGTAAGTACGCTCGCAGATTTTGTGAATGGAACTTTTCCGGAAGAACATATGGAGGATATGAAATATCTGGGACTTTATGATATGAAAGTTTCAGTAGGAATCCATGGGATGGAGGAGCCGGAACCTTTTCGGGTTAATACATGGAACTTTAATACAGGAACAGGTTTGTATGTGCTGTCAGGATATGAGAATGAAAGTGACAGGGAATTGTTAGACGAACTGTTTGAAGGTCTGCAATATACTGGTATAGGTGGAAAGAAAAGTTCCGGACTGGGAAGATTTATATACAAGGTCTGTAAAGTTCCGGAAGATATGATGGGATATTTAAAGAAAAAATCAGAAAAAAACATTTTGCTTTCCACTGCGCTTCCTGAAGATGAAGAATTGGAACAGGTTATAAAAGATTCCTCATATCTTTTAATAAAAAGATCAGGATTTGTAGATTCATCAGAATATGCATTGCAGCAAATGCGAAAAAGAGATCTCTATGTTTTTTCATCTGGTTCATGTTTTGCGCATACATTCAGAGGAAGAATCATTGAAGAAAGAAATGGTGGAAAACATCCGGTATTTCGATATGCAAAAGCTTTCTTCATGGGGGTATAATATGGAACGAAAATTAAAAACATATCAGATACATCTGAAAGTCAATGGACCGGTATTCGTAGGTGATGGAAACGAAATACAGAAAAAAGAATATATGTTTCTGAATAGAAATACCATAGGGGTAATAGATGGCTCAAAGTTCTATATGTTGGCTAAAAAACTTCATCTTCAGAATGATTTTGAACGTTTCATGATTGATGATACAAGAGAAGACTTGAAACATTGGTGTTTCAGAAACCATGTATCTCAAAATGATTTAAAAAACTGTATGAAATATGTAGAGAATGTGGGTGACAGATCAGAAGAAAAAGGAAAGCTTCAGGTAATGACCTGCATTACAGACCCATATGGAAATCCTTATGTACCCGGAAGTTCTCTGAAGGGAATGCTACGAACAATTCTTCTGAGTAGAGATATTTTACAAAATCGGGAGAAATATAGAACTGATACCAGACAGCTCAGGAGTGATTTGGAAGTTAACAGGATTAACAGAAGAATCTTAAATAATAATATTGTAAAAATTGAGAAAAATGCATTCAATTCAGTGAGGTCTTCAGGGAAAGAAACGGTTGATTTCGATATTATGTCAGGTATTATCGTTGGAGACAGCGAACCCTTGTCCAGAGAAGATATTATTTTGTGTCAGAAATGGGAGCAGCACACAGATGGTACATACAAAACATTGAATATTCTGCGAGAGTGCATAAAACCGGGAACAGTCATTAAAAGTACATTGACAATTGATGAAACACTTTGTAATATAAAAAAGGAAGATATTTTGGAAGCAGTACAGTTATTTTATGAACAGTATTATCAGAATTTCCAGAAGAAATTTTCACGAAGTGACAGGAGAAAACCGAATACAGTATTTCTGGGAGGTGGAAGCGGTTTTGTTTCCAAGACAGTGATTTACCCGTTATTCGGAGAAAAAGAGGGCATTGAAACTGTAAAAAATATTTTTGACAGAACAAATGTGCCTAAAACCCATCAACATTATAAAGATACTCGTATAGGAGTATCCCCTCATATTTTAAAATGCACAAGATATCAGGGAAAAGAATATATGATGGGGGAATGTGAATTAAATATTATTTGAGCATTTTGTTCTTAAATGCGCGAAATTCTGTATTTTGCCACGCATGGCTTAAATATTGGATTTGTGAGAATTTTTTACTTTCCAAAACGGCTGCATTTCAATAGAATTACTTTTCCCCCGCAATCCCCCTATTCGTCCCAGACAGGACATGGGGTTGCGGAGATGGTATTGAGAAATGTAGCTCCCCGATAGGGGACGGAAACATTTTGTACTATGATATAGGCATATTATTTTTATTGATTGAGAAATGTAGCTCCCCGATAGGGGACGGAAACAAGGTGACACAAAAACATTGCATCATCCTGATGTATTGAGAAATGTAGCTCCCCGATAGGGGACGGAAACTATGTGACACCACTTTCATAGTATCTTTTTCCAATATTGAGAAATGTAGCTCCCCGATAGGGGACGGAAACTTTGAAAAAGTTTTATTTGCTAGTTTACAAGTTACTATTGAGAAATGTAGCTCCCCGATAGGGGACGGAAACTCTGAGTGTTTCGGTGGTGCAACATCAACTGAAGCATTGAGAAATGTAGCTCCCCGATAGGGGACGGAAACTATAAAACGAGAACACTTAAAAGTCAGGGTTGCAGAATTGAGAAATGTAGCTCCCCGATAGGGGACGGAAACAGATTATTCCAGTAATCTTCTATGTTGTGTGTTGTAATTGAGAAATGTAGCTCCCCGATAGGGGACGGAAACAGTAAGTCAGTGATAGCCGAAGCAACTGCACGATTGCTAATTGAGAAATGTAGCTCCCCGATAGGGGACGGAAACTGCATGAAGCTTTCTTGCATAGGTAGAAATAGATTTATTGAGAAATGTAGCTCCCCGATAGGGGACGGAAACCTTACCAAGGCTTTTGATGATCGGGCTCTTGGACTGATTGAGAAATGTAGCTCCCCGATAGGGGACGGAAACTATGTGCTCCACGTCTAAATATAACAAGAGCATTGAGAAATGTAGCTCCCCGATAGGGGACGGAAACGTATGAGCCTGAAGTGTCAGGAAGATTTTATCAGTATTGAGAAATGTAGCTCCCCGATAGGGGACGGAAACGATGTATGAATGAACGTACCATTGCAGTTCTGTAGGATTGAGAAATGTAGCTCCCCGATAGGGGACGGAAATATCACAAATTCCACTCCCATAGTTCCGCCTGTCATAATTGAGAAATGTAGCTCCCCGATAGGGGACGGAAACGATAGAGTTGAAAATTGTATGTAACTTTTCAGATTCATTGAGAAATGTAGCTCCCCGATAGGGGACGGAAACACTCCACCGAATGTCTTGTCGAATTCATCAAACATTATTGTGAAACGTAGCTCCCCGATAGGGGATGGAAATTCGTATTCAAATCTAGAAACAGTTACATTTGGCAATAAAGTGAATTGTTACTAGAGAAACAGAGGTGATATCATGAGTCTTTTATATGTAAATGACAGTGGTGCAACAATAGGAATAGAAGGTAACTGCTGTACTGTAAAACAAAAAGATGGTTCGAAACGAATGCTTCCCATAGAATCTCTGGATGGAATTACAATTATGGGGCAATCCCAGATGACGACACAGTGTGCAGAAGAATGTATGCAGAGAGGAATTCCTGTAAGTTACTTTTCAAAAGGTGGTAAATATTTTGGCAGATTAATCTCAACAGGTCACGTCAATGTAGAACGTCAGAGAAAACAATGTGCACTCTATGATACAGGTTTTGCTGTGGAACTTGCTATGAAAATTTTAAGTGCAAAAATCAAAAATCAAAGCGTAGTGCTGCGCAGGTATGAGAAAAGTAAAGGTTTAAATCTGGAAGAAGAACAAAAAATGTTAGCTATCTGCAGAAACAAAGTATTAACCTGTGATAGAATAGAAGAGATGATTGGTTTTGAAGGGCAGGCTGCAAAGTATTATTTCAAAGGATTGTCAGCCTGCATAGATGAAAATTTTACTTTTCAGGGAAGAAACCGCCGTCCGCCAAGAGATGAATTCAATTCTATGATAAGCCTTGGATATTCAATATTGATGAATGAGGTCTATTGTAAGGTAGAAATGAAAGGCTTAAATCCATATTTTGGTTTTATACACAGGGATGCGGAAAAGCATCCTACTCTTGCCAGCGATATGATAGAAGAATGGCGGGCAATTATCGTGGATGCTACGGCGATGAGTATGATTAATGGACATGAAATCCTGAAAGATCACTTCTATTTTAATATGGATGAACCGGGATGCTATATAACAAAGGATGGCTTAAAGCTGTATTTAAATAAATTGGAGAGGAAATTTCAGACAGAAGTCAGATATTTAAAATATGTAGACTACGCGGTAAGCTTTCGTCGTGGTATTTTTCTTCAGATGGAACATCTGGCGAAAGCAATTGAGGAGGGAGACGCAAGCCTTTATGAGCCAATTATCATACGATGATGAAGATTATTATTTCCAGATATCTGATGAATTGGAATCAGATAAGGAATTTGTTTTGATTATTTACGATATTGTAGATAATCGTAAGAGGGTAAAACTTGCCAAACTTTTGTCCGGTTATGGAAAACGTGTTCAGAAGTCAGCTTTTGAGGCAATGCTGACAACACAGAGATATAACAAACTGATAGAAGAAATTCCGAGATATATTGACAAAACAGAGGACAATGTCCGAATATATAAAATAACAGGAAAAGGCAAGGTAACTTCATGGGGTGAAGTGCCGGAATTTGATGAAGAGATTGTTCTGATCTAACTAAAAAATGTATAGATAAAACGGAGGAGAAAAATGGCAAAGAAATATTTGTTTTCACCAATTGGAAATACAGATCCTATTAAATATTTATATGATGGCTCTATGATACACATATGCAGATATTATCAGCCGGATGTTGTATATCTTTATCTGTCTAAGGAAATGATGGAGAATCATAAAAAGGACAACCGTTATGTAAAAACCCTGGAGTTGCTTGGAGAGTTTCTGCATCACAAATTTGAGATTCACATTATTGAGAACTCAGATATGATAGATGTTCAGCAGTATGATATATTTTATAATGAATTTCATCGGATTATTGCAGAAATAGAAGAACAAAAGGGCCCGGAAGATATTCTGCTGGTAAATATGGCTTCCGGAACTCCTGCAATGAAGAGCGCATTGCTGGTTATGGCAACGCTGTCTGAGTACAGATTTTTACCAATTCAGGTCTCAACGCCACAAAAGAAAAGTAATTTAGAACATGAAGAACGGGACGAGTATGATGTTGATGCCAACTGGGAATTAAATATGGACAATGAAGAAGCTGCAGAAAACAGATGCCAGGAAGTAAAATGCCTGAATTTAATGCGTCTTTTGAAAATCGATATGATAAAGAAGCATTTACTTGCCTATGATTATCATGCTGCTTTAGCTGTGGGAAAAGAAATAAAAGAAGATTTAAGTCCTGTTGCATATCAGTGGCTAGAAACTGCAGATGCCCGTTCGCTTCTGGACTGGACAAGGATGAACAGGGTTTTGCCGGAAAATAATGGGATTATTACTGCAGTACGCGGAGAAAATGAAAAGAAAGTCCTGTTTGAATATATGCTGGCTCTGGATTTAAAGGTAAAACGGGGAGAATATGCTGACTTTATCAGGGCGATTACTCCGTTAGGTGTAGATTTGCTTGAAATAGTATTGGAACAGTCATGTGATATTGACATTACCAGATATTATAAGCGAAATAATCAAAGAATCTGGGACAAAAACAGACTTGTCGGTGAAATACTGGATATTTTAAATCAAAAATTTTATCCATTCAGATATGGGCCGGTATATTCTGCTCATCTACTGGAAATTATCCAGAAGAAATGTACAGATACGTTAATGGTGCAGAGAATACAGGAACTGGTAAATATAGAGCAGAATGTGAGAAATGTAGCAGCGCATAACATAGTATCTGTTACTCCTGAATGGATCAAAGAACGCACAGGAAAAAGCGTTGATGATATTTTCTGGATTCTGAAATACGTCTGTGAACAGGTAAAAATAAACACCAGAAAAGAAAACTGGAATTCTTATGATTCTATGAACAAGAGGATTATTGATGAATTAGATAAAGATTGATCTGCCATATCTTAACTGAATCAGTATCTGTTAATGCAATCCCTGTTTTTCGGACTTTGCTGAAAATTTATTTCTGATAGAAATGAGGTACATATATATATGAGTAAAAAAGGTTATAGTCGTCCCGGATTATTTGGAACTATGAAGCATTATGACGCGGACGGAAACTTTATAGGAGAGAGCCGTCCAGGCTGGCTTGGCAGCATGGAGAATTATGATGCCAATGGAAATAAGACTGGTGAAAGTCGTCCAGGCTGGCTTGGAAGTATGGAAAATTATGATGCTAATGGAAACAAAATAGGTGAAAGCCGACCCGATTGTTTTGGAAATATGAATCATTATAATGAAAATGGGCATAAGACAGGACATAGCGATAAAGGTATTTTTGGAGGATGGAACCATTTTGATGAATAAAAAAGATACAAAGATCAACCGAAATGATATGCTGGAATTAACTCGCAGAATGACATTATCCAGAAACTGCTTTGTGCGTGTAGCAGGAGCATATATAGATGATGAGGGATACATAGATAATACCTTCAATGTAAGCTTCAAAAATATGAGCAAACATGATCAGCAGGTAAATCTGGATCTTGCGAAAACCATTCCTTTTTCCAAAACAAATGAACAGTTAAAATGTTATAAATTCCCTGAAGGGGATATGACATATGACAGCATCCATAAACTACTGATGGCATTATCACAATACGGATTAAAAGATGATCTTCTGGTTCAGACTCTCTGTGAACAGCTTGCAGAGGGAATCTGTGATACAAAAGATTCTTCGGATAAAATAAACCGTCTGCAGGGACAGGAGTTTGGAATTTATATTTATCATGGAATATATGATATCCCAAAGAAAGGCTCAGACCATAGTGAACAGTGGGAGTCAGAAGAAATATACAGTTTCCTGATCTGTGTGGTGGCTCCGGTAGATAAAGATTACAATGCCGGAACTCCAAAATGCGGCTTTATTTTCCCGGCCTTTGAAGAACGTTCTGCAGAACCTGGAAAAATAGATATATTCTTTGAAATTCCAGAGTATCCGGATGAAGGATTTTTGAACAGGATAATAGGGCAATAATCTGAACAAGGTGCTTATTTATGAGGGAGTGAGATAGATAAATCTTAATTACACCATATGCAATTCAATTTAGTCATTTGCACACAAAATGACTAAATTGAATTGCGCTATGACTAAATTAATGATAAAATGGGAGCAAGACAATGACATTACACGCTGAGAGGATAATTGATGAGAAGTTTTGATTTTGAGAAAGAATACAGCAAATTGCTTACTCCTGATATTGTATCATATATTGCTCAGATTCATGAATATAGAGGCCGGTATTCCACAGACAATGTACAAAAGGAATTACTGTCAGAGCTGCTGGAGATTGCCAGAATACAAAGTACGGAAGCGTCTAACAGAATCGAGGGAATTATAACAACAGATGATCGGTTGAAGAAAATTGTCCGTGAGAAAACATTGCCAAAGACAAGGAGTGAAAAAGAAATTGCCGGATACAGGGATGTTCTGGCAACGATTCATGAAAACTATGAATATATTCCTGTCAGTTCAAATATGATTCTGCAGCTGCACAGAGATTTGTATAAATTTAGTGGCAATGGATACGGTGGGAATTTTAAGTCTGTGGATAATGTGATTGCAGAAGAACTTCCAAATGGAACGAAAAGAGTGAGATTTCAGCCGATTCCGGCATGGGAAACAGCAGAAACAGTCAATGATTTATGCAATGCATTTAAGGATGCTGTCAATAAGCAGTTTATGGATATACTGCTGTTGCTTCCAATGTTTATATTGGATTTTCTTTGCATTCATCCATTTAATGATGGAAACAGAAGAATGAGCCGTCTCCTGACTTTATTGATTTTGTATAAGTCGGAATATTATGTTGGTCAGTATATTAGTATTGAAAGACTGATATCAGACACAAAAGAGAATTATTATGAAGCTTTGCAGGAAAGCTCATGGGAATGGCATGAAGGCAGAAATGATTATGCTCCTTTTGTGAAATATATGTTAGGGGTTATAGTTGCTGCTTACCGGGAGTTTGCGGACAGGGTGGAGATTCTTACGGACAAAACAATTTCAAAATCTGATCGTATTGGAGAAATTATCAGAAACTCTTATGGCAGGATTACGAAAGCGGAAATTGTAGCTCAATGCCCGGAAATCAGTCAGACAACCATACAGCGAACACTGAACGAATTACTAAAGAACAATCAGATAATAAAAATAGGCGGGGGAAGGTATACTTCTTACGTTTGGAACAGGGAGAACGAATGATATGGTTACCGGAGAATTAAAAAGTAAAATTGATAATTTATGGGAATTATTCTGGACAGGAGGACTGACTAATCCGTTGGATGTAATTGAGCAGATGACATATCTGATGTTTATCCGCGATCTGGATGATGCAGACAATGTCCGTGCAAAAGAGGCGGCAATGCTTGGTTTGCCACATAAGAGTATATTTGCCGGGGAAATACAGATTGGAGACCGAAAAATTGATGGAAGCCAGCTGAAATGGAGTACTTTTCATGATTTTCCTGCTGCAAAAATGTATAGCACTATGCAGGAGTGGGTATTTCCGTTTATAAAAAATCTCCATGGAGATAAGGAAAGTGCCTATTCCAAATATATGGGAGATGCAATTTTTAAAGTACCGACTCCTTTGATGCTGGATAAGATTGTGACTACTATGGATGCCATTTATGAGCAGATGGAACAGATTAAGTCAGCAGACACCCGGGGCGATGTATATGAATATCTGCTTTCAAAACTTGCTACGGCAGGCGTAAATGGTCAGTTCCGTACACCGAGGCACATTATCCGAATGATGGTGGAAATGATGGATCCTAAGGCAGATGAAATCATCTGTGATCCGGCATGCGGTACGTCTGGTTTTCTGGTTGCTGCAAGTGAATATTTGCGAGATAAAAAAAAGCAGGAGGTTCTTTTTAACAGACAAAACAAGGAACATTATATGAATCACATGTTCCATGGTTATGATATGGACAGGACCATGCTTCGGATCGGTGCAATGAACATGATGACCCATGGTGTGGAGAATCCATATATTGAGTACAGAGACAGTCTGTCAGATCAGAATACAGACAAGGAAAAATACAGTTTGATTCTGGCTAATCCGCCATTTAAGGGAAGTCTGGATTACGATATTGTAAGCGCAGATTTATTGAAAGTATGTAAAACAAAGAAAACAGAATTACTGTTTCTTGCATTGTTTATCCGTATGCTGAAAATTGGTGGTAGATGTGCATGTATTGTACCGGACGGAGTTCTGTTTGGTTCCTCAACTGCCCATAAAGCCATAAGAAAAGCCCTGGTAGAAGAAAACCGTCTGGAAGCAGTGATTTCCATGCCCTCCGGCGTGTTTAAACCATATGCAGGAGTATCTACAGCTATTTTGATTTTTACTAAAACCGGACATGGTGGAACTGATAAAGTCTGGTTTTATGATATGAAAGCGGATGGTTTTAGCCTTGATGATAAGAGAACAGAAACGAAGGAAAATGACATTCCGGATATCATAGAGCGTTTCAGAAACCTGGATAAAGAGACTGACCGTAAACGCACAGATCAGAGTTTCTTTGTACCAAAAGAAGAAATTGCAGAAAATGGCTATGATTTGAGTATTAACAAATACAAAGAAATCGAATATGTACCAGTAGAATACCCATCAACACAAGAAATCATGACAGAGTTGTATGAGATTGAGATGAAAATTGGAGAAGAAATGCAGGCTTTGGAAGAGTTGTTGGGAATAAATTAAGGTTTGTAGGGATGAGCAGATGGAGAAAATGCGATTAGGAGATATAGCTCAATTGATAAATGGGGATAGAGGAAAAAATTATCCGTCTCAGTCTGATATTGCACAAAAAGGAGAAATTCCATTTGTCAATGCAGGACATTTAAATGGTAAGGGTATTGATTTTAAAGAAATGAATTATATTTCTGAAGAAAAATATAACAAGTTGAATTCAGGTAAATTTCAGAAAGACGACATTCTTTATTGTTTAAGAGGTTCATTAGGAAAAAAAGCAATTGTCAGCAGTAATATAAATGGTGCAATTGCATCGTCTTTGGTTATTATTCGACCTGATCCGGCTAAAGTTAGTGGTGAGTATTTAATGTTTGCCTTGGATTCACCTGCAATACGAGAGCAACTTGTTAAAGCGAATAATGGCAGTTCGCAACCAAATTTGTCAGCTACAAGCGTAAGAGAATATCGAGTTGAACTGCCAGAACTATCTTTACAGGAAGAAGTTGTTGAAAAATTAGAAAAAGTAATATCTATTATAGATGGTAGAAAACAGGAAGTGCAATTATTAGACGATCTCATCAGAGCCCGATTTGTCGAGATGTTTGGGGATGCAAGAGAGAACCCAAATGGATATACTAGAGTTCCATTTATTGATATTGTCGAATACATGGGAGATATTGGCTCAAACGGTGCCAACAAAGTGGTTGTAGATCATCTGGATATGAAAGATGAAGAAGATTATGCAATGATGGTTCGATTTACGAATTTCACGAAGAATGATTTTGCAGATGATGTTAAGTATATATCAAAAGAAGCATATGACTTTTTTAAAAAGTCTCAGATCTTTGGTGGAGAATTGATTATATGTAAAATAGGAAGTGCAGGTCAAAACTATGTTATGCCATACTTAAATAGGCCTGTATCACTAGGATTGAATCAGATTATGGTAAGAATAAAAGATAATATTCTGATGCCATATTTGTATCAATACTTACACACAGACTACGGAGAGTTTTTGATTTCTGGATGTATCAATGGAGCTGTAACTAAGACAATAACAAAGACAGAGTTGAAGAAAATCCCTGTAATGTTGCCACCAATAGAACTTCAAAACCAATTCGCAGATTTTGTACGAGCCGTCGACAAATCTAAAGTTGCAATTCAAAAAGCGCTGGATAAAACCCAGATGCTATTTGATTCGTTAATGCAGGAATATTTCGGATAGGAGGGAAGTTTGTGCAGGATTACAAAAAATGGTTAGTTGAGAGATTTATAATTGAACGGAAACGTTTTGACAGATCTGGTGTATATGCTTACACACAGCGTGCCATGGCATATAATTCCAATAAAATTGAAGGAAGCACACTTACTCCAGAACAGACAGCCTCTCTTTTTGACAGTGGAACATTACCTCAAAGTGATGACTATTACAGAGCCAAAGATGTTGAAGAAACGAATGGACATTTTCTTATGTTTAATTACATGCTTGATACCCTTGATGAAGAGTTGACACCGGAACTAATCAAACATCTGCATTATGAATTAAAGATCGGAGTATTCGAAGACAGAGCGAATGGATATGCAATTGGTGATTATAAAAAACGTCCAAACATGGTAGGGATGTATCGAACAACGCTACCACAGGATGTTGAGATGGAAATGAACCAATTACTAAAGTGGTATAGAGAACAGAATAAAAATATGAGAACCCTTGCGGAATTTCATGCCAGATATGAGGCAATTCATCCTTTCCAGGATGGAAATGGAAGAACCGGAAGGATGATTATGTTTCGGGAAAGTCTAAAGAACCCGGATATTCTTCCATTCATTGTATTAGATGAGAATCGAAGTCAATATATTGATGGACTTAAACAATATAGAGAAGAGCAGAAAGTAGATAAGCTTGTCTCATTAATGCAGAAAGAAGCTGAGGAATATTATCAGCAATGCAAATACTTTATGGGCTAGGAGTTGAATATACGTTAGACTGAAGAGTGGGGTGATTATATGGCAAAAATGACGGTGTATCATGGTGGCTATCAGCCTGTAAAAAAGCCGGAAATTCGGAAAGGTCGCAATACCAAAGATTTTGGTTATGGTTTTTACTGTACGATTATTAAAGAACAGGCACAGCGATGGGCTAAACGGTATGAAACAAAGGCTATTTCTATCTATGATGTACGGATGAACACTAACCTTAATATTAAGGAATTTACAGAAATGTCTGAAGAATGGTTGGATTTTATTGTGGATTGCAGAAGTGGGAAAGATCACAATTATGATATTGTAATTGGTGCTATGGCAGATGATCAGATTTACAATTTTGTTTCTGATTATATTGATGGAACTATTACAAGAGAGCAGTTCTGGGTTCTTGCGAAATTCAAATATCCAACTCATCAAATTGCATTCTGTACGAAAGATGCATTAAAATGTCTGGAATACAGGGATTGTGAGGTGCTTTAATGGTAGGACTCGGACGGGAAGATAAGAAAGATAATGACCTGTTTTACACTTGTAGTCTGATTGATTATATTTCGCGGAAAACGAAGAATATTCGCGCAGATGTAGTAAATCAATTAGGCAGAAAACGTCTGGAGAAAATTTATGATCTGGCAGATGTGTATCATTGTGATAATATTGATCAGGTTAGTGAAGATTTTATTGCAGAGGCACACATACCAATAGGGACGTTCGATAATGTAAAGGAATGCAAATATTCAATTCCTTCTCATTGGGATATTGGAAAAGTATATAAACGCTTGATAAAACAAGTAGCTGCCAGCGAGAAAATTGAGATAGTTGATGCGCTGATCAAGGTTTATAATTCTTTTATCAGCGAAAAAATAGATGATTATAACAGTAGTGTTTACTATGAAAATCCATCTTATATTTATGAAAGCTACAGAGAAAATAAGATGTTATAAAACAATGGGTGAAGGATGCTGGTATGAAAAAGGAGTATACCAGTATGGAAGAAAAAGTTGTAAAAATATTAAATGAAATGTCAGAATACCTTTCTATTGCACAGATGAAAAAGCTTCAGGAAGTAATGCTAAAAGTATGCGCAGAGAATGAAGCTGATAAAGTAGAGATTCCAAACAAAGATTTTCTGGAAATGTTTCTGGATGCCAAGAAAATAGAGGGATGTTCAGAAAGAACCTTGCAGTATTATCGGGTAACAGTGGAGCATTTGCTTTCCCAGATGGGAAATTCTGTGCGGAAAGTTACAACCGAAGAGATACGGACATACCTGGCTGATTATCAGAAAAACAGCAACTGTTCTAATGTTACCATTGATAACATTAGAAGAAATATATCAAGTTTTTTTTCATGGCTTGAGGAAGAAGATTATATTCTGAAAAGTCCAATGAGAAGGATACATAAAATTAAAACAAAGACAGTGGTAAAGAATACGATTTCCGATGAAAGTATCGAAAAACTGAGAGATTATTGCACAGAAATCAGGGATCTGGCCATTATTGATCTGCTGTATTCCACAGGAATCCGAGTTGGAGAACTGGTTAATTTGAATATAGATGATATTGATTTGGAAGGCAGGGAGTGTATTGTATATGGAAAAGGTGATAAGGAACGCAGAGTATATTTTGACGCCAAGGCAAAGGTACATCTGAAAGAATATATTGAAGGTCGAAAAGACGAAAATAAAGCATTATTTGTGACCCTAGATGCGCCATATGACAGATTGAAAATCAGTGGAGTAGAAATAAGATTACGTCAGTTAGGCAGAAAATTGGATTTGGAAAAAATACACCCGCATAAGTTCAAACGGACTATGGCAACCAGAGCTATTGATAAAGGAATGCCTATTGAACAGGTGCAAAAAATACTTGGACATTCACAAATTGACACAACTATGCAGTATGCAATGGTTAATCAGAACAATGTAAAAACATCTCATCAAAAGTACATGAGTTAATATTACAGTATTTAGATGAGGCTGTGAACGCCCGATTTGTCGAGATGTTTGGTGATGCTGTAGATAATCCTATGGGATGGGAAAAGAAGCAACTTCAAGAGATTGTTACTGATGATTGTACTATATCATATGGCATTGTACAGACCGGAAATGACCAAGAAGAGGGAGTGCCAGTATTCAGACCTGTTGATATTGTCAATAGAATTCCCAAGTTGGAAGAGTTAAAAAGAACTACTGAAGAAATATCCAATAAATACAAGAGAACGATATTAAAAGGTCATGAAATGCTTATAACAGTTCGAGCTAATATCGCTGATACTTGTATTGTTGGAAAAGAATTCAAAGGATGCAATGTTGGAAGAGGTATTGTCCCTATTAGAACTCAAGAGAACATTATGGTGTTAGAATTCTTAAAATATCTTATGGATAGCAAGCATTTGAATGACGATATTAAAAGTAAAGCCAAGGGCATTACTTTGATTCAGTTGAATATGAAAGATTTGAGAGAAGTAGAGCTTATTGTTCCACCTATTGAACAGCAAAAGGCATTTGTGGAGTTTGCGGAACAAGTCAACAAATCTAAATTGTATAAAATTTCAACCCTACAATTCCCCTGTATCCCAGGGTGAAAACACATAAGATTCGGGAGGTGTCAGTATGACTAATTTTGATTTCCTGAAAAATGAACCAAAGTTTAAAGATTTTGCAGATGTAGCAATCTCCGCGGAAAGGATTTTTCAGTTTGATTATGCGGCATCTGTGCTTAACTGCAGACGGGCAATGGAATTTGCTGTCAAATGGATGTATTCTGTGGACAGTGCCCTTGTCATGCCATGGGATGACAGACTGGTTAGTCTGATGAGTACAGATGAATTCAGGGATATTATTGATGCAGATCTTTTGAAACGTATGGAATTTATACGCAAAACAGGTAATTTTGCAGCCCATACCGGTCAGAAAGTAAAGAAGGAACAGGCAGAATTGTGTCTGCAAAATCTATATATTTTTCTGGATTTTGTTGCTTATTGTTACGCAGATCATTACACTGTCAGCAATTATGATTCTACATTACTGCAGGAAAATTCTGCTCATACAGCGGATCAGTCAGTTAGTCAGCCGGTCGGCGATCAGGCTGGTCAGTCAGAAACGGATCTGAAACTGGAACAATTGTTAAAGGAAAATGCTGCCCTGAGGGAAGAACTGACCGCCCGTCGTGAAGAACAGCAGCAGACATACGTGACTAAACCACTGGATATTTCAGAATATGAAACCCGAAAGATTTACATTGATTCTATGTTGCAGGATGCCGGATGGACTGAGGGACAGAACTGGATGAATGAATACAGAATTCCGGGTATGCCAAATAAGTCACAGGTCGGATATGCAGATTATGTTCTCCTTGGTGATGATGGTAAGATCCTGGCTGTGATAGAAGCCAAGAGAACCTGTGCAGATGTGGCAAAGGGCAGGCAGCAGGCGAAGCTATATGCTGATCTGATTGAGCAGAAACAAGGCAGAAGACCGGTAGTATTTCTCACCAATGGTTTTGATGTCCGTATCTGTGATAACCAGTATCCGGAGAGAAAAATTGCAGCAATTTATTCCAAACGGGATCTGGAAAAATTGTTTAATCTCAGACAGATGCGCTCAGGTTTGGGACAGATTTCCATAGACAAAAACATAGCAGGACGATATTATCAGGAGGCTGCGATTAAGGCAGTCTGTGACAGTTTTGACACCAGAAATCGCAGAAAAGCTCTCCTTGTTATGGCTACAGGTTCGGGAAAGACACGTACAGTTATTGCACTTTGCAAGGTATTGTCAGAGCAGGGATGGGTAAAAAATATTCTTTTCCTGGCAGATCGTAATTCACTGGTAACACAAGCTAAGCGAAGCTTTGTCAATTTGCTGCCGGATTTATCTGTTACAAATTTGTGCGAAGAGAAAGATAACTATGCAGCTCATTGTGTTTTTTCTACTTATCAGACCATGATAAACTGTATAGATACGATTCAGGACAAAGAGGGAAAATTGTTTACCTGCGGACATTTTGATTTGGTGATCTGTGATGAAGCACATCGTTCCATTTACAATAAATACAGGGATATTTTTAATTATTTTGATGCTCCGCTGATTGGGCTGACAGCTACTCCAAAAGATGAAATTGACAAAAATACCTATGAAATCTTTGAACTGGAGAACGGTGTTCCTACTTATGGCTATGAGCTTGCGCAGGCAGTAAAGGATGGTTATCTGGTTGACTTTATGTCTGTGGAGACTACGCTGAAATTTATAGAGCATGGAATAGTATATGATGAATTATCTCCGGAAGATAAGGAAGCCTATGAGGATACCTTTGAGGATGAAAACGGTGAAATGCCGGACAGTATTGGCTCAGCAGCATTAAATGAATGGCTTTTTAATGAGGACACCATAAAGAAGGTTTTACATATCCTGATGACGAACGGATTAAAGATAGATTATGGAAACAAGATTGGAAAGACCATTATTTTTGCGAAAAATCACCGTCATGCAGAGAAAATATATGAGGTGTTCGGAAAAGAATATCCACATCTGACAGGATATGCCATGGTGATTGATAATCGCCTGAAATATGCACAGAGTGCGATTGATGAGTTTTCGGATTCAAAGAAGCTTCCTCAGATAGCAATCTCTGTAGATATGCTGGATACGGGAATTGATGTGCCGGAAGTTTTGAATCTGGTATTTTTCAAAAAGGTTATGAGTAAGGCGAAATTCTGGCAGATGATCGGGCGAGGTACCCGTTTGTGCCCGGCCCTGATGGATGGAGAGGATAAGCAGAAATTCTATATTTTTGATTTCTGTGGAAATTTTGAGTTCTTCCGCATGAATAAAGGACGTGCCACTGCAAATATGATCGCACTTCAGGGAGCAATTTTTCAACTGGAATTTGAGATTGCCTATAAATTGCAGGGAGCCGCTTATCAGACAGAACGATTGATTACCTATCGTAAATCTCTGGTAGAGCATATGGTTGGAAAGGTGCAGGAGTTAAACCGAGAAAATTTTGCGGTGCGTCAGCACTTAAAATATGTGGATATTTATGCTGCTGAAGAAAATTATAAGGTTCTTACTTATGAGGACACTTTGGCAGTGCGGGATGAATTATCTCCATTGATTAGACCTGAAAATGATGATGCGAAAGCTTTGCGTTTTGATGCTCTTCTGTATGGAATTGAACTGGCGTATCTGGCAGAAAAGAAATATGGACGTGGTCGAAAGGATCTGCTGAAGAAGGTTTCTGCACTGGCAGGGATTTCTAACATTCCGGAGATTATGATGCAGGCAGAACTGATAGACAAGATTCTTCATGGAGGATATCTGGACAATGCAGGGATTCCTGAATTTGAGCATATCAGAGAAAATCTCCGCGATCTGATGAAATATATTCCGGATGCAGACAGAATGATCTATGACACAAACTTTGATGATGAGATTCTCAACATGGAGTGGAAGGATTCAGAACTGGAAAATGATGATCTGAAAAATTATAAGGCAAAAGCTGAATATTATGTACGTCAACATCAGGACAATGCCGTGATAGCGAAGCTAAAAACCAATATTCCTTTAGACAGTAATGACGTAAGAACACTGGAAAAAATTCTGTGGAGCGAAGTGGGAACTAAGCAGGATTATGAGGCAGAATACGGACAAAAACCACTTGGAGAATTTGTGCGTGAGATTGTAGGACTTGACATGAATGTTGCTAAGGCTGCCTTTGCACAATATCTGGATGATACCTGCCTGGACAGCAGACAGATTTATTTTGTGAATCAGATTGTGGAATATATTGTACATAATGGGATGCTGAAGGATCTCTCGGTTCTTCAGGAATCACCTTTTACGGACCAGGGCAGTATTGTGGACATATTTACGGATTTAAATGTATGGCTGGGAATCAGAAAAACCATAGAGCAGGTTAATGCTAATGCCATTGCTGCGTAAATTTGTCAGTAGATCAGAACGAAAGTGCTTGTCGACGAGATAAACCTTGGATATTCAATATTGTGGTAAAATAAACTTTGGAAAGGCGGTATATGGATGAAGTGGGCAGATGGTAAGATACGATGCTGCTGGGCAAATCCGAGAAATGAGCGTTACATTCGTTATCACGATGAGGAGTGGGGCATTCCGGTGCATGATGACCGGAAGCTCTTTGAAATGCTGATATTGGAGTGCTTTCAGGCGGGTCTGTCCTGGGAATGTGTTCTGAACAAGCGAGATGCCTTTCGCGTGGCTTTTGACAATTTTAATCCGGAGAAAGTCAGCGCTTACACTGAGGACAAGCTGGAAGCACTGCGGAGTAATCCCGGCATCATACGAAACCGCCTGAAAATACAGGCTGCCGTTACCAATGCATGGGCATTCCTGGAAATTCAGAAGGAGTATGGCAGCTTTTCGGACTATATCTGGCATTGGACAGATGGCAAAGTAGTCTGTGAAACTGGACGGACAAGTTCGGAACTGTCTGACCGTATATCAAAAGATTTGAAAAAACGTGGTATGAAGTTCGTGGGGACAACGGTCATCTATGCCTATTTACAGGCAGTAGGAGTTCTCTGTTCTCATGAGCAGGGCTGCTTTTTGGCAAATCAGAAAGCTGAGCATCATAATAGTTATTTATAAGACTTTTATTTCCTGATTTTTATCCATCCTGTGTGAAGCAGATATACACCTGCCGGAATCAGGGAAAGCATGTGTATATTTGTGCAGCTGCCTGTTTCTGCATATGTCGGCAGAATGAGTGTATGAAATGCAAGATAAAGGTATGCGCCTGCAGCAATGAGATTACACAGAAAAAAACTCCAGCCGAAGATACCGGAAATAGAAGCTGTAAGAATGATGACCAGCGTCAGGGGATCAGGAACAAAGGGAAGATGAATAAAATCAAATTCAGGTTTCAGGGAAAGAAATGCGAGCACTGCGTAAAGAAAAAGCACTGCATTTAATGAACTCATGATCTTAAACGGTAAACTGTAAAAAGGTGTAACAGGGCAGTTGGGCCATAGTTCAACATCCAGTTTCTGTGCAAGCTGGGTTGCTGACTTTGTAAAGGTTATATTTGTCATTACAACAGCTTTATCGCAGTCGTAGAAGTTTGCACCTGCATAGGCTTCCTGAACGGCTTTATTTCCAACGGGATGGGTGTAATATTTACATTGTATCCCGTATTTTTTTCGATGTTTGAAAGCAATGATATCGATTCCCTGATCTCCGGAGCTTTGGGTTACTTTTATTTTAGAAAAATGCTTTCGCTTTAGTATCTTTGCACATTGATATTCAAATTCATATCCATCCATGTGTTGAGTCTCCTGTATTATATAAAATGTATAGCAGTCTGCAGCAAAATAAGAATACCATGTTTGATGATAAAGAACAAGTGTTTTGCGAAGAAAAGAAGAATGGGTTATTGTTTACTGGCTGGTTTACTGGTCGCGTTACTGAGACGTTACCGAGAATGGAATAAACAGTAACGAGAATGGTTACTCTTTGCGGGAATTGTGTTATAATAGTCTTTGATTTATTGCTGCTGAAAAAAGTGGACAGTTTATAGCGAGCCTATTAAATGCATTATTTACGAGGACTGCTATAGTAATTATACAAAACCGTAAGAGGGGGAGGAACATTTGAAAAATTTTGAAGAAATTATGTCGGAACGAAAAAACCGTATAGAAGCCAGAAAGGACGAGCTGATCCGCAGGAGTCTGCTGTCTGAAGAATTTCTGGAAATGATCCAGAAAAATAAAAGGCCCTTTGATCTGCTGATGTCTTACTATCAGTGTGCTGTCATGGAGATTGAGACAAAATTCAGAGTGCTGAATCAGGAGTATTCCCTGGAATATGATAAAAATCCTATCGAAGGTATTAAAACCAGAATTAAATCTTATGACAGTATTGTGCGGAAAATACGCAGAAAAAATATTCCCATGTCTTTAACTGCTATAGAAGAAAATATCAAGGATATCGCAGGTGTCCGGGTAATCTGTTCTTTTCCGGAGGATATCTATGAGCTGGCAGACAGCTTTCTGCGTCAGGATGATATTGTACTGATCGAGAAAAAAGATTATATAAAAAATCCAAAACCCAGTGGTTACAGAAGCCTGCATCTGATCGTGCAGGTGCCTATCTTTCTGCAGAAAAACAAAAAAATGGTAAATGTGGAAGTCCAGTTTCGAACTATTGCCATGGATTTCTGGGCAAGTCTGGAACATAAGCTTCGCTATAAAAAAGATATCCCGGCAGATCAGGCACAGCAATTGCAGGAGGAGCTTCTGGCGTGTGCCACCCAGAGTGCTCAGTTGGATAACCGGATGCAGGAAATTCGTAATCAACTGGTCAGCAGAGCTGATAAGGGTAATCAATCCTGAGAAAGTTCCTTATTTCAGGAACTTCCTCAATAATTTTTCATAAATTTTTCTATATGGCTGGTATCTCATTGGCAGATCCAGCCATGTTTTTTTGTCTACAATACTCTTATAGTGGGAGAAGGTATGAAAACCGTCTTTGCCATGGTAGGAACCCATTCCGCTTTCACCAAAGCCGCCAAATCCCATTTCACTGGTTGCCAGGTGGATGATGGTGTCATTGACACATCCGCCTCCGAATCCACAGCGGGAAGTAACTTTTTCCGCAGCTTCTTTGTCGGAGGTGAAGATATATAGTGCCAGAGGATGTGCCATGGAGTTGACCTTTTCGATGGCCTCATCCAAGGAATCATAGGTCAGCACAGGAAGCACAGGACCGAAGATTTCCTCCTGCATTACTGTATCCCCGAAGGTTACATTATCCATAACAGTAGGAGCGATCTGAAGAGCTCCCGGATTGTTGTCACCGCCGCAGACTACCTTGCTGGGATCGATCAGATTGCAGATACGAGTAAAGTGCTTTTCATTAATAATTTTCCCATAATTCTTATTATTCAGAGGTGTGGAACCAAACTGTTTCCTGATCTGTTTCTGGATCTGTCGGATCAGTTCATCCTTGATTTCTCTGTCGCAATAAATATAATCAGGTGCTACACAGGTCTGACCACAGTTGAGATATTTTCCAAATACAATTCTTCTGGCTGCAAGTTTCAGGTTGGCACTTTTCTCTACAATGCAGGGGCTTTTACCGCCCAGCTCCAGGGTAACGGGGGTCAGATGTACAGATGCTTTTGCCATTACTTCCCTGCCAACATGCTGGCTTCCTGTAAAGAAAATATAGTCAAAATGTTCATTGAGAAGAGTGTTATTTTCCGCACGTCCGCCGTTTACCACAGCCACATACTGGGGATCAAAACATTCGGTGATAATGGTTTCAATCACCCGGCTGGTGTGAGGAGAGTAGGCACTTGGTTTCAGTACAACTGTATTTCCGGCTGCAATCGCATCGATCAGCGGATCAATGGTGAGCAGGAAAGGATAATTCCATGGGCTCATAACCAGGACAACACCATAAGGAGATGGCTTCTTATAGCTTCTGGAAGCGAACTGGGCAAGGGGAGTCAGTACTGTTTTTTCTTTTGCATAGGAAGGTGTATGGCGGATCATGTAGCTGAGTTCTGAGAGCACAAGTCCCACTTCACACATATAGGATTCAAAGTTACTTTTTCCAAGGTCACGTTTCAGTGCTTCATTGATCAGTGGTTCATATTTCTGAATACAGGTCTTTAATTTTTTTAAGGCATCCAGCCTTTTTTCTACCGGTAAAGTGGCACCTGTGTAAAAATAGCTGCGTTGTTTCTGAACGATTTCTTTAATTTCTGTTTCTGTCATAATACATTATTTCCTTATATAATATAGATATCAGGTAACTATTGAGAGTCTGCAGGTTCCTGTATTTTGATATTTTTATAAAAAACGCTTTGCAGGATAGAAGAATATTAACAGTTACTTCTCAGCTTCTGAGGTATTTTCCTTGGAAGTCAGAGACATCAGCATGTAATAAAATTTCTCCAGTTCGGAGGCATCCATAAGCTTCGGCACAGGATACAGAGGATTGGCCTCTTTATCTGCATAATGGGCAAGCTTGGGGATATCTGTTTCCTGAATTTCTTTTACAATATTTACGATTCCAAATCGCTCTTTCATCTCTTCAATTGCCCGGATAAAAAGCTCTGCTGCTTCATGGTCCGGCGTATTTTTGTCTGCAAGTCCTGCTGCAATGGCAAGTCTGTGGAGCTTTTTGTTAATGCAGGAGCCATATTCCCGAAGTACCAGCGGCAGCAGAATGGCATTGGCAAGTCCATGGGGAACGTTGTACTGTCCACCCAGAGAGTGAGCGACTGCATGAACATATCCTACATAGGATTTGGTAAAAGCACAGCCTGCATAGAAGGAGGCGTGGAGCATATTTCGTCTTGCCTGAATATTATCGCCATGCTCATAGGCAATGTCTATATTTTCAAAAATCAGTTTTACCGCTTTTAATGCATCCCTGCGTGTATCAATGGTGGTGGAATTGCCGATATATGCCTCCACTGAGTGAGTCAGGGCATCCATACCTGTAGTTGCGGTGATAAATGGGGGCAGGCTTAAGGTAACCTTGGGATCCAGCACTGCATAGCGGGGAATCAGCGGGAAATCGTTGATTGCGTATTTATATCTGGTGTCTGCATCTGTGATCACAGCGGCGAGAGTGGTCTCACTTCCTGTTCCGGCAGTGGTTGGAACTGCCATGAGAAGGGGAAGCTTCTTATGCACCTTCAGGATTCCCTTCATTTGAGCCAGAGACTGATTTGGTTTGACCGCACAGGCACCGACTGCCTTGGCACAGTCCATGCTGGAACCGCCGCCGAAACCGATGATGGCATCACAGCCTTCTTTATGGTAAAGTTCCAACGCCTCGCGGACATTGACAGTAGTAGGGTTGGCAACTGTTTTGTCATAAATGGTATAGGGGATACCGGCCTCCTTTAAAGCTTTTTCCAGTCTTCTGGTAAGTCCAAGCTTCATGATACCGCCATCTGTAATGATCAATACATGAGTGCATTTATGGCGCATGATGATTTCAGGGAGTTCCTTGACGCTTCCTGCGATTTTGGGTTTTCTGTAAGGTAAAAAGGGAATTGCAATGTGAAAAGCTTTCTGAAAAGCCCTGCAATATATTTTTCTGAGAGTGTTCATGGATAATTCCTTTCCTGGGTGCAGCCTGCTACTTTGCAGACTGCCGGACAGCAGTTACTTCAGAAAAAATATAACAAGGTAAAAAAGAAAAGTCAATATATTTTGATGTTCAAAATTTATCTTTGGTAAAAGAGCTTATTCCGAGACATACGAGCCAAAATTCCATTGCCGCAGGCAATCTGGAATGAATTTTGGCTACGTTACTGTGAACGGAGTGAACAGTAACGAACATATCCATAAAATTTTACAAAACTACGAAAATCAGTTGACAATGGAGTAAGTTTATACTAACCTGAAGTTAGCGAAGTATAACAATATTGTAAAACAGCAGTGTTATTATATTAAAGAATTAAAGAAATTTGCTCCACAGGAAGTGGATATGAGGGAGGAATGAAAAAATGTTTCTGCAGATACAGGGAATTCAGAAGTCTTTTGGTGCAGGGGACAGCCGGGTGGATGTGCTTAAAGGGCTGGATCTTGACATTGAGAGAGGAGAGTTTTGTGTGCTTCTGGGGCCGTCTGGTTCCGGTAAGTCTACGCTTCTGAATATTATCGGTGGGATTGACAGTGCAGACGAGGGAAATCTGGTCATAGACGGGGAGCGTCTGGCAGATATGTCGGAGAAGAATCTGTCTTTGTACAGGCGTAAGCATCTGGGATATATTTTTCAGATGTATAATCTGATCCCCAATCTTACAGTGCGGGAGAATATAGAGGTGGGAGCCTATCTCAGTGATAAGCCTCTGGATGTAGATGAACTGCTCCATACGCTGGGAATCTATGAGCACCAGAGAAAGCTTCCCAATCAGCTTTCCGGCGGTCAGCAGCAAAGGACTGCCATTGGCAGAGCCATTGTAAAGAATCCGGATATTCTTCTTTGCGATGAGCCTACAGGAGCCCTGGATTATAATACCTCCAAGGAAATCCTGAAGCTGATCGAGACGGTAAACCAGAAATACGGCAACACCATCGTCATGGTAACGCATAACGATGCCATCAAAGATATGGCTGACCGGGTGGTGAAGCTTCGCGATGGGATGATCCGCAAAAATTACCTCAATGAGCATAAGATCCCGGCAGCAGAGCTTGACTGGTAAGGAGGCATATGATGAAAAATCCTTTACGCAAACGTCTGCCCAGAGAACTGAAGGGAGAACTGGGCAAGTATCTGGTTGTATTTATCCTGATGGTTGCATCCATTGGATTTGTGTCAGGCTTTCTAGTTGCAGATAACAGTATGCTTATTGCTTACAATGAAGGTTTTGAGAAGTACAACATAGAAGACGGAAACTTTCGCACAGCAGAGCAAGTCCACAAAACCCAGAGAGAAGAAATAGAGGCGCTGGGTGTGAAGCTGTATGATAATTATTATGTGGAGGAACCTCTGGATAATGGAAGCACCATGCGTTTTTTTAAAAACAGGCAGCAGGTGGACAAGGTCTGCCTGATGAAGGGAGAGCTGCCTGCCGGGACAGGAGAGATTGCCATTGACAGAATGTATGCAGACAACAACAATCTGTCTGTGGGAGATACGCTCCGGAGCGGAAAAAGAACCTGGAAGATTACCGGCCTGGTGGCACTTTCCGACTACAGCTGCCTGTTTCAGAATAACAACGATTCCATGTTTGATGCTGTGAAATTTGGGGTTTCTGTTGTGACCGAGGAGGAGTTTGATTCTTTGGATCAGGAAAAACTGCAATACAATTATTCCTGGATCTATGACGAAAAACCGAAGACAGAAAAGGAAGAGAAAGAAGTTTCCGAGGATCTGATGGAGGATATGGGAAAGATTGTCACACTGGAGGCTTTTGTACCCCGGTATCTGAATCAGGCCATTACTTTTACAGGGGATGATATGGGTGGAGACAAGGCTATGATGATCATGCTTCTTTATATTATTATGGTGATCATGGCCTTTGTATTCGGAATTACCATCAGCAATACGATACGGAAAGAAGCCGGTGTTATCGGTACCTTACGTGCGTCCGGATATACCAGACAGGAACTGATTCTTCACTATATGACACTTCCGGTGCTGGTTACTTTTGTGGGTGCACTGATCGGAAATATCCTTGGATACACTGTATTAAAGGATGTATGTGCAGATATGTATTATGGAAGCTATAGTCTTCCGACTTATGTGACCGTATGGAATGGGGAGGCATTTGGGCTTACAACTCTGGTTCCGGTAGTTATTATGCTGGTGGTAAATTACGGAGTGCTCAGACATAAGCTGAAGCTGTCACCGTTAAAATTCCTGCGCAGGGATCTGTCGGGAAGAAAGCAGAAGAGGGCAATTTATCTGAGTCCGAAGATGAAAATCTTTTCCAGATTCCGGCTTCGGGTGATTTTTCAGAATATGAGTAATTATATGGTTCTGTTTATCGGGATCCTGTTTGCAAATCTGCTGCTGATGTTCGGATTGCTGCTTCCTTCGGCACTGTCCCATTACCAGGTGGAAATCCAGAACAATATGCTGGCAAAATACCAGTATATGCTTCAGGTTCCGGTCAGCGCAGTAAGTGGAAATAAATTTGACGGTCTGATCTCTCTGCTGGAGTTTTATATGGATTCCAGAACAGACAATGAAGATGCAGAGGAATTTTCTGCTTATTCCCTGAATACACTGCCAGGAAAATATAAGAGTGAGGAAGTACTGCTTTACGGGATCGAACCGGACAGCAGGTATGTAACGATAGATTTTAATAATACAAAAGATAAAAAAGATGAAGCGGGGAATAAAGAAAAAGCAGATAACAAGAATACGGCAAATGCAGAAAAAGAAAGCGCAGCAGTTTATATTTCGAGCGCATATGCGGATAAATTCCTGCTTCATGTGGGGGATACCATCACTCTGAAAGAAAAATACGAAAAAGAGAAATATTCGTTTAAAATAGCAGGAGTTTATGATTATACGGCTGCCTTGTGTGTGTTTATGCCCCGCAGTGAACTGAATGATATTTTTGATTTGGGAGAGGATTATTACAGTGGGTATTTCTCAGATACAGAGCTTACAGATATCAAGAGCCAGTATATAGGATCTGTAGTTGACCTTGATGCACTGACAAAGATCTCCAGACAGCTGGATGTATCCATGGGAAGTATGATGGGTATGGTAAACGGATTTGCCATTATGATCTATATGGTACTGGTCTATCTTCTTTCCAAGATCATTATCGAAAAAAATGCCCAGTCTATTTCAATGGTAAAAATCCTGGGCTATACAAATGGCGAGATCAGCAAGCTATATATTATGTCCACGTCTTTGGTGGTGGTGTTCTGTCTGCTTTTGAGTCTGCCGCTAGAAACAGTAATCATGAAAGTTCTGTTCCGGGAGATGATGCTGTCCAGTATTTCCGGATGGATCACGCTCTGGATCGACCCGATGATCTATGTGCAGATGTTTGCAGCAGGAATCATTACATACGGAATCGTTGCTTTGCTGGAATTTCGGAGAGTGAAGAAGGTTCCTATGGATGAAGCCTTAAAAAATGTCGAGTAGGACAAAATTTGATAAAAATTTGACATTATCTGGAATTTGTGATACGGTTACACAGGAAACTGTTAGAGCGACACGCTCTAGACCAATCAGTTGGAATAGGAGATTATTATGAGAAAAAGAACAACTTCAAGAGCAAAGGAAACTATTAAAGAAGCAACAACAAAGGCTACAGAAGCAGTCAAAGAGACAGTTGAGAAAACAACTGTAAAGGCTTCAGAAGTAATTGAAGAAGCAAAAGACGCTGCAGCTGATATTGCGAAGGCTCCGGTTGTAGAAGAAGCAAAAGAAACTGTAAAGAAAGCAGTAAAAGAAGTGGCTAAAAATATCGACATCAAAAAATTCGCAGAAACAACTATCGAATTACCTGGTTTTGCAGTTACAATGAGCTCCATCGAGGAAGCAATCAAAAAAGACATCAAAGACAAAGGCATCGAAGGAAAAGAAATCAGCGTTTATGTAAATGTTGAGCAGAAAGCCGCTTACTACACAGTAGACGGACAGGGCTCTGACGATTACAGAATCGACCTGAATACATTATAATCTGTAAGCATTTTTTATAAACCGAAAATGGATGTCTGCAGGGATCCGGAAAGAAAATCTGCAGACATAAAAACAGCAGGATTGTTCATAGAATGAACAGACCTGCTGTTTTGCTTATTTATGATAGAACCACACTGCGGCGGATATGGATGATATCTCAGGAAGCTTTCTGCTCAAACAGATCCTCCCTTGTAATATTCTGTGCCCATTTCCCCTGGCGGTAATGATGGAATACCCATGGCCATTTCACAAACTCATCTGTACAGAGCAGGAAGTAAACCCACAATACCGGAAGCTTCAGGACAAAGGCCGCAAAAAATCCCAGAGGTACCGCATATACCCACATATCAATGGTATCGCAGATCAGTCCGAACTTCGTATCACCGCCTGCGCGGAATACCCCGGCGATCAAGGCTGTGTTTACCGCAGAACCCATAATATAATAGGTATTGATAAGCAGCATGTACTTCAAATAATGCATTGCCCCGTCACTTAAGGATGCAAATCTCAGGACCAGAGGCGTGATGGCAAATACGATCACACCGCCAATGGCACCGGCTATAATGGTCATCTTCAGCATTCTGGAAGCATACACCTTCGATTTCTCCAGATCCCCTTTTCCCATTACATTTCCAAGAAGAATCGTTCCCGCACTGGCAATTGCAAAGCAGAACACAGAACCGATATTGCGGACAACCGTAACCAGAGAGTTGGCTGCAACGGCATCTGTTCCGAGATGTCCCAGGATCACAGAGTACATGGAGAAAGCAACACTCCAGGAAACGTCATTTCCAAGAGCGGGAAGTGACAGCCGGACGAAGTCGCCAAACAGCACCTTACTGCGGATAAACATAAAGGTCAGGTTCAATTTAACATCTTTGCTCAGGAAAGAAACGATCACGCATGCTGCCAGTTCGATCAGTCTGGAAGCAGCAGTTGCAATGGCAACACCTGTAGCCCCCAGCTTCGGTGCGCCGAAAAGCCCGAAGATAAAAGTGGCATTCAGGATAATATTCAATATAAAAGCCAGCATATTCAATGCCATACTGATCGTTACACGTCCGATGCTGCGCAAAATCGCCAGATAAACCTCTGTAATTCCCCAACAGAGATATGTAATTCCCATAATCCTAAGATAAGAAGAACCGATAGAGATCAGTTTCTGATCAGAAGTAAAAATCTTCATCATAAGCTGAGGAGCAGTAAATGCGATTAGTGCTACGATTCCCGAGATTATGATGGAAAAGCGGAGAGCAATTCCCTCGATCGCATGAATAGCCTGCATATTATTTTTTCCGAAATACTGCGCACACAGAAGAGATGCGCCTGTACCAAGTCCATAATATACCATAAACAGGATATTGGAGTAATTGGCAGCCAGAGACACCGCAGAAATCGCAGACTGTCCCACATAATTAAGCATAATTACATCTGCGGAGTTAACCGCTGCACTGAGCAGATTCTGGATAATGATCGGAATCGTCAGTTTAAGCATCTGCCGGTAAAAATTATCCTTACCGGCCGATAATGTGTTTATCATATTTACCCCCCGTAATAAGTATTTGCCCGATCAGGCAGTTTTATTAGTCTGCTTTCAGCATAATCCTTCCGGCAGAAAAACGCTATCGGTATTTTGACTGATTTCTACGTTATTTTGACTTTTGAGTCCTTAAACAAATCAACTTTGCTTATAATACCTTGCACAAAAGAAGTCGGACTGATATAATTCGTATGTATTTTGAGAGGAATACATACTGTGACTGATAAAAAATATAATGGGAGAAGTTTATGGCGACATTACAGCAATTAGATATGAATATTTTACTGTGGATCCAGGAACATTTAAGGGTGGATGCCCTGACTCCGTTCTGGAGAGCAGTCACCTTCCTCGGAAACGGAGGATGGTTCTGGATCGTATTATGTGTGCTTCTGATCTGTTTCGGGAAAACACGCAAAACAGGAGTGACAGCGGCACTCTCGCTGCTGTCAGGGTTTCTGATCACAAATCTGCTGATAAAAAATGCAGTAGCCCGTCCAAGACCTTTTGATACTTATACACAGATCATTCCGCTGATCACCAGACCGAAAGACTATTCATTTCCATCCGGCCATACCTGCGCTTCCTTTGCCGTTGCACTGGTCTGTCTGCGGATGCTGCCCGGGAAATGGGGGATTTTACCTGTTGTTCTGGCCGGAATGATTGCTTTTTCCAGACTCTATCTGGGCGTACATTATCCGGGGGATGTTCTGGCAGGATTTCTGGTGGCATTGCTCACAAGTACAGTGGCATGCAGGCTGATGCGGAGAACATTTTCACCTCAGAAAAGCTGACCGATTCAGAAGAAAACTTCCGGGGGGAAATACAAAAAAGATATGCAAAAATCAGCAGAAAAATATTCGAATGTAAAGTGTAAAGGATAATCTTGTAATGAACAAAAATGAAATCTATATAAAGAGCGGAACCAATTACAAAGAAATGACAAAGGAACTGCTGGCACAGTGCGGCCTGGCATCTGTAATTTCAGATAAAAAGATGCAGATTGGTATCAAGCCTAATCTTGTATCACCTTCCGAGGCTTCATGGGGAGCTACCACACATCCGGAAATTGTGGCGGGAATTATTGAGTATCTGCAGGAAAACGGATATGGAAATATTGCCATTCTGGAAGGCTCCTGGGTGGGAGATAAGACCATAGAAGCATACGAAGTGTGCGGATATCGTGAACTAACGGAAAAATATCAGGTGCCTTTTTGGGATATGCAGAAAGACAAGGGGATTGAAAGAGATTGCAGGGGGATGAAACTGAATGTCTGTGAACGTGCGGCAAATATCGATTTTCTGATCAATGTTCCGGTATTGAAAGGCCATTGTCAGACAAAGATCACATGTGCATTGAAAAATATGAAAGGATTGATCCCCAATACAGAGAAGCGTCATTTTCATGCGATGGGACTGCATGAACCGATTGCACATCTGAATGCGGGGCTCCATCAGGATTTTGTCGTGGTTGATAACATTTGCGGAGATCTGGATTTCGAGGATGGCGGAAATCCGGTAGTGATGAACCGTATCTGGGCGGGGACGGATCCGGTACTGATCGATTCTTATGTATGTCAGATCATGCATTATACAACGAAAGATGTACCGTATATTGAACTGGCAGAGAAGCTTGGGGTTGGAAGTACTGATCTGAAAAATTCCCGCATCATATACTGTGAGGAAAATGCCCGCAAAGAACTTCCGAAATCAAGAAAAGTGGTAGAACTTCAGGATGCAGTAGAAGAAGTAGAATCCTGCAGTGCCTGCTATGGTTATCTCATCCCGGCTCTGGAAATGCTTAAAAATGACGGCCTTTTCGAGAAACTGGACACGAAAATCTGCATCGGCCAGGGATACCGCGGAAAAACAGGAAAACTGGGTGTAGGTGCATGCACCTGTAAATTTGAACATAACGTAAAGGGATGTCCTCCAACAGAGAATCAGATTTATGATTTCCTGAAGCAGTATATTCTGGGAGAAAATAAATAATATGATATCAGGGGCCCAGGTTCAAAAAGTCGTTCGTGCCTGCATGATAAGACTTTTGAATCTGGAACCCTGTTTGATTTTACAATGCCATCTTTATCATCTGTATAATTTTATCCTGCTCAAATTTACTGCTGTCAAATGCCAGATGATACTGGGAAATATCTTTCCATTTCTTATCTGTAAAGTACTCATAATAAGTACGCCGTTCTTTATCCACTTTCTTAACCAGCTTCTGTGCACTTTTTTCTTCCCGTCCCGTACGCTCGATGACAGTCTGTACACGATACTCAAATGGTGCATGGATAAATACGCTCAGGCATCTATTGTCGAGGATGTGATTGGCGCATCGGCCAACGATCACACAATCTTCTTTCTCAGCAGCATCCAGAATAATCTTTCGCTGAAGATCAAAGAGCACATCATTCATGGGAACAAAGTGAAAATCGCTGTCCATCTGAAGTTCATGGTCAATGGGAAAACGCCACTGGCTGCCACGTTTCTCATCAACCTTGGCAAGCAGATCAAAAGGAATATTCTCTTTCTGAGCTGCAATATCGATCAGCTCTTTGTCATAAAAAGCAAATCCAAGCTCTTCTGCCAGAGCTTTACCGATCAGGCGGCCATTACTGCCGAGCATCCTGTTTATTGTAATCACGCGTTTACTCATAATCAAACCCTCCTTTATGACATCTCTGTTATTGAACGATATAGATTCAGGCGGATATTCGCAAATTGTACCTGTTATCTGCAATTAACAGTGATAAGTCTTTTATTTGTGAACATTATAACATTGATACTTGAAAAAATCCAGTAAAATATATAAAAAACCAAATATATTACGAAAATATTTAGGTACAGTGCACAAAAACGATTCGCAATGAAACAAATGATGCAGTTAATCCGATAATATTTTGAAAAGTGTTTTTTTGGATAGTTTTATCAATAGACACTTTTGGCTGCCATATGCTAGAATTAGAGTAATATTTACAGCAAGCAGCAAAGCGGATGATATTGTCCGCCTGACCAGGATTACTGCCGAGTCATACAAGCCAAAATTCCATTGCCGCAGGCAATCTGGAATGAATTTTGGCTACGTTACTGAGAACGGAGTGAACAGTAACAAAAATTTATTTATGAAATAGAGGATATTTATAGATTTTTTCTTTAAGCTATGGTATTATATTAAATTGGCTGTCTGACGACAGATCCGAGTCAAAATATTACAAGAGATATGAAAAGTATGTAAGAAAGGGATACGATACATAATGCTGAAAATCAAAAGCTATGTAAAGGTAAACAGTCTGGCGGAAGCTTATGAACTGAACCAGAAGAAAACAGCCCGTATTCTTGGGGGAATGGTCTGGATGAAAATGGGCAACAGAGCAATATCCACAGCGATTGATCTTTCCGGTCTGGGGCTGGATGCGATTTCGGAGAATGATGACGAATTTGTCATCGGATGTATGACTCCGCTTCATGACCTGGAGACAAATGAAGCTCTGAATACCTACACACATGGAGCTATGAAAGAAAGCCTTTGCCACATTGTAGGCGTACAGTTCAGAAACTGTGCCACTGTGGGAGGAAGCATTTATGGAAGATATGGTTTCTCAGATGTTCTGACCATGTTCCTGGGAATGGATACATGGGTAGAATTATATGATGCAGGCCGTATTCCACTGACTGAATTTGTAAATATGAAGAAGGACAATGACATCCTTGTAAATATCATCGTGCGAAAAGAGCCACTTCTTACCTGTTACTTAAGTCAGAGAAACATAAAAACAGATTTCCCGGTGCTGACCTGTGCAGCTTCTGTGATCGGAAATGAGGCAAGGACTGTGATAGGTGCCAGACCTGCACGTGCCATGATCGTGGAAGATAAGAAGCAGATCCTGAAGAATTTCCGGAACATGACAAAAAAGCAGAAGGAAGAGGCGATCGAAGCCTTTGCAGAATATGCGGCAGAGAACGTTCCTACTGCAGGCAATATGCGAGGATCAAAGGAATACAGAACCCTTCTTGTAAAAGTACTGACAAGAAGAGCCTGGGAAGCAGTAGGAGGGATGAAAAATGAATATTAATTTCTGGCTTAACGGAGTGAACCGCCACGCAGAGATCTCCCCGGATACACTGCTGATCGATTTCTTAAGAAAACAGGGCTGTTTCAGCGTGAAAAGAGGCTGCGAAACTGCGAACTGTGGTCTTTGCACAGTTCTTATGGACGGTCGTCCGGTGCTTTCCTGCAGTACACTTGCAGCCCGCATTGAGGGAAAGAAAATCGTTACATTGGAAGGAATGCAGAGAGAAGCGCAGGAGTTTGGAAGCTTTCTGGCGAATGAAGGTGCGGAACAGTGCGGTTTCTGCAATCCGGGATTTATCATGAATGTATTTGCGATGCTCAACGAGATCAAAGATCCCACAGAGGAGCAGATCAAAGAATATCTTGCGGGAAATCTGTGCAGATGTTCCGGTTTTGTTTCCCAGACAAGGAGTATCCTGAAGTTCCTGAAATATAAGAAAGCACAGGAGGAAGCATAAAGATGAAATATGTAAATCAACCTGTACGTAAAACAGATGCAATGTCACTGGTAACCGGAAAGCCTGTCTATACAGATGATCTGGCACCAAGGGACTGCCTGATCGTGAAGATACTGAGAAGTCCCCACGCCAACGCCTGGGTGGAAGATATTAAAACAGGTACTGCCGAGAAGGTGGCCGGAATTGCATGTATCCTTACCTATAAAGATGTGCCTCAGAAACGTTTTACCCTTGCCGGCCAGACTGCACCGGAGATGAGTCCGGATGACAGACTGATCCTTGACCGTCATGTACGTTTTGTGGGAGATGCAGTTGCCATTGTTGCGGGTGAGACAGAAGAGGCGGTAGATAAAGCATTGAAGAGAATCCGCGTAGATTACCGCGTGGAGATGCCGGTTCTGGATATCCACAAGGCAAAAGATAATCCGATCCTGGTTCATCCGGAGGATGACTGGAAGCTGAAAATCCCTCTTGGCGGAGATAACAAAAGAAATTTATGTGCATCCGCAGTGGAAGAACATGGAAATGTAGATGAGGTTCTGGCAAAATGTAAATATACTGTCGAGCGCACTTATCATACAAGAGCAAACCAGCAGACTATGATGGAGACTTTCCGCACAGCCTGCTATATGGATCATTTCGGCAGACTGATCGTTCTGTCCTCAACACAGATTCCATTCCATGTGCGAAGGATCGTTGGAAGGGCACTGGACATTCCTGCTTCCAAAGTACGTGTGATCAAGCCAAGGATCGGTGGCGGTTTTGGTGCAAAGCAGACCTCTGTCAGTGAAATCTATCCGGCGATCGTGACCTGGAAAACAGGCCGCCCATCCAAGATGATCTTCTCCAGATACGAATCCATGATCTGCTCTTCACCGCGCCATGAGATGGAGATCACAGTACGTGCAGGTGCAGATGAGAATGGTATCATCAAGGCAATTGATCTTTATACATTGTCCAACACAGGTGCGTACGGAGAACATAGTTCTACAACAGTAGGACTCAGCGGCCATAAATCAATTGCTCTTTACAGACATACAGAAGCCTACAGATTTGCTTTTGATGTTGTCTATACAAATGTGCAGGCGGCAGGTGCCTATCGTGGTTATGGTGCAACCCAGGGGATTTTTGCAGTGGAATCTGCAGTAAATGAGCTGGCACATAAGATGGGAATGGATCCCGTTAAGGTAAAAGAAATGAATATGCCTATAGAGGGCGGCCCTCTTCCGGGATATCCGGATGTTCCCTATGCACAGAGCTGTTCCATGGACCGCTGTATGGCGCGTGCCAAAGAGATGATGGACTGGGATTCCAAATATCCATGCAGGGATATGGGAAATGGAAAGGTCCGCGGAGTCGGTGTTGCCATGGCTATGCAGGGTTCCTCTATTGCAGGAGTTGACGTAGGCGGCGCAGATATTAAGCTGAATGAAGATGGTTCTTATACACTGGCACTTGGATGTACGGATATGGGAACCGGCTGTGATACCGTTATGGCACAGATCGCGGCAGACTGTCTGAATACACCTATGGACAACATAGTAGTATTCAGCGTGGATACGGATATCTCTCCTTATGATTCCGGTTCCTATGCTTCCGCTACAACCTATACCACCGGTGTAGCGGTTATGAAGGCCTGTGAGGAGCTGAAGAAAAAAATCTGTAAGCTTGGCGCAGAGATGATGGAAGTAGATGAGGGAAAAGTTGATTTTGACGGATCCTGTGTATTCTATGATGAGACACTTGAGATAAGCGATGGGGCAGACGGAAATGCAGCAGGCCATATGACAGATGCAGAAGAATGCTATAGTGTTGATATGGACGCCATCAGTTCTGAAAATGCCCAGAAGAAAGTTTCACTGAAAGATATTGCATTAAAGAGCACCTTCTTTAACAATATCGAGCTTCAGGTTGTGAAACAGCATTCTTCACCGATCTCGCCGCCGCCGTTTATGGTAGGTATGGCAGAAGTAGAGGTGGATACAGAGACAGGCAGTGTGGATGTCCTGGATTATGTGGCGGTTGTTGACTGCGGTACACCGATCAATCCGAATCTTGCACGTGTACAGACTGAGGGCGGTATTGCACAGGGAATTGGCATGGCTCTCTGGGAAGATGTACAATATACAGACAAAGGTAAGATCCGCAACAATTCTTTTATGCAGTATAAGATCCCAACCAGACAGGATATCGGAAATATCCGCGTGGATTTTGAGTGCAGTTACGAAAAGAGCGGCCCTTTTGGTGCCAAATCCATTGGTGAGCTTGTAATTGATACTCCATGTCCGGCATTGGCTGAGGCAATTTATAATGCAACAGGTGTGCGTCTGACAGAGCTTCCGATGACTCCTGAGAAGATTGCCATGGAGATTTTGAAGAATCGCGAATCCACCCGGTCAGGGACAAAGGTGGAAGAATGAGAGAATTATGCCTTGCCTGTGCAGGCTTTGTTCTGGAGTTTATAGTTTTTTATGCAGCGGGCATTGTTCTGGCCCGGATATTGAAAATAAAAGGGGATTGTTCCCTGACTTTCATCCTGGGATATCTGGTTTACTTTGCAGTGTTTGAACTGGTGATCGTACCGATGACACTGAAATGGGTATCCCTGACAGCTGCGGCTTATATATGGGCAGGAATCATGGCTCTGGTTATTTGCGCAGCTGTGATCTGCACAATAAAAAAACAACGGAGAATACGTGCCGGACAAACGGAAACATGTAGTGGGATTTTTGGAAGCATTTCTGAAATATGGAAAAATCACTCTGTGATGATTATCCTTGCAGGTGCCGTAGTATTGCTGCAGTGTCTGATTGTGATCTTTTACGAGGATACAACAGTAGATGCGGCGTATTATGTAGGTACAGTGAGTACTTCTGTATACACAGATACTCTTGGCAGATATAATCCCTTTAACGGAGCGATCCAGAAGGCATTTCAGGCCAGATATGTTTTTTCCGCATATCCGATGCATAATGCAGTGTGGTGCAGACTTCTGGGAATCCATCCCATTGTGCAGGCAAAGCAGGTAATGTCATGTATGAATGTAGTGACTGCCAATCTGATCATTTATCAGATCGGTAAGAGATTGTTTGACGGAAACAGGAAGAAAGCAGATCTGATGCTTGTCTTTGTCTGTGTTTTACAGCTGTTTTGCGGTACGATTTATTCCTCCGGAACTTTTTTCTTTACCAGAAGCTACGAGGGAAAAGCCATCCTTGCCAACATTGCCATCCCTACAGTTCTTATGTGTGCCGTCTGGTATCTGCAGGAGAAAAACAGCAGGAATGTCTGGATCATATTGTTTGTCACAGCGGTCAGTGCGCTGACATTTTCCGGTTCTGCTATCATCTTTCCTATCGTGATCGCAGCGGGAATGGCTCCGGCGGCAGTTATGAATAAGAGATTTTCGGGGCTGGTATATTGTGCAGTGTGTATGCTTCCGTCGGCATTATATGCAGCTGTATTTTTTGCATGCAGAATCGGTCTGCTGACGCTGGCTGCATCATAATACAGAAAGGAGAAAAAAATGGCAGGTGTAACAATTCAGGAACTGGGACTGCGCTTTGTTGATGCATGTATGAGGCTGTACTGGGGTTCCTGCTGGTATCCTCTTCTGTTTGCTGTAGGACTGATCTGCACACTGGTCCTGGGGAGAAAAAGAAAGTCCGGGATATTTGTCGGCTATACAGTATTTCTGCTGCTGACAGTATATAATCCGCTGGTTGTAAAATATCTTATCGCAAAGGTGAAGTTTGAGAATGAATATTACCGGTTTATCTGGATTCTTCCTGTGATCCCGGCGGTTGCCTACTATGGAGTCAGACTTGTGACCGCTTTTAGAAAGACCTGGATAAAAGTTCTTATGGCTGCAGCTGTGCTGACAGGTTTTGTGATCCTGGGAAATCCGCTGGACGGGGTAGTGACCAATTTTGCAATGGCAGAGAATATTTATAAGGTGCCCAATGATCTGCGTGCAGTCTGCGACGTGATCCACCAGAACCAGGAGAATGATTTTCCAAGGGTTGTTTTTGACGGCAGTCTTAACAGCATTGTGCGACAGTATGATGCGGGGATCGCCACTGTAATAAGCAGAAATGCAAGTATCTACAGATCAGGCAGTACAGTGGCGGGAAACTATGATGAGAACAGCAGTTTCTATAAAAGACAGAAAGCATTGCTGGATGTGATCGATTATCATATCTATGAAGATAAAGAAGGGTTTCAGGCTGCGTTGAAGAAATCAAAGACAGATTTCGTAGTAACACAGATCGGGCTGGTTGACCATGATTTTCTGACAGAGTGTGGTTGTGAACTGATCGCACAGACGAAATCCTGCTACATTTACAGATTTGATTATAGCAATCCTCGTAAATAATGCATATTGATCCGGCTCATCAGAGCGTGAAATTCTGCCAAGCTGTTTCAAATGCATTAATTAAGAGGCGTGCTATGATCGAAATATCATATATCTTACAAGAGAAGGAGAAAAGAAATGAAAAGTAACATAAAAAGACTTTCGCTCTGCCTTTCAGCACTGATGCTGCTGATACTGGCAAGTCCGCTGACTGTACTTGCAGCAGAGGAAGAGGTGGCTGCATCTGCGAAATTTTACGGCACATTCTGGTCGTTGGTTCCGCCGCTTGTTGCCATTGCACTGGCACTGATCACCAAAGAAGTATACAGTTCACTGTTTGTAGGAATACTGGTTGGTGCACTGTTTTACTCTAATTTTAATTTCGAAGGAACAATCCTTCATATTTTTGAAGGCGGAATGATCAGCGTTCTGACAGATTCTTATAATATGGGTATCCTGATCTTCCTTGTTATTCTGGGAACCATGGTATGCCTGATGAACAGGGCAGGCGGTTCCGCAGCATTCGGACGCTGGGCCGGTAAGAGGATTAAAAGCAGAGTTGGTGCGGAACTCTCAACCATCATTCTTGGTGTACTGATCTTTATTGACGATTATTTTAACTGTCTGACAGTAGGAAGCGTTATGCGTCCTGTGACAGATAAGCACAATGTGTCCCGCGCAAAGCTGGCGTACCTGATCGATGCCACAGCAGCACCGGTATGTATCATTGCACCGATTTCTTCATGGGCTGCGGCAGTCAGCGGATTTGTAGAAGGAGAGGATGGAATTACCCTGTTTGTACATGCAATTCCCTATAACTTCTACGCACTGCTTACGATCTTCATGATGGTGGCAATGGTTCTTATGAAAGTAGAATTCGGAACAATGGGTGTTCATGAGACAAATGCTTTAAAAGGTGATATCTACACAACACCTGCACGTCCTTATGCAAACGCGGCTGAAGATGAGAAAAGTAATCCGCGTGGCAAGGTGATCGATCTTCTGATCCCGATTGTAAGCCTTGTAATATGCTGCGTAATCGGTATGATCTATACAGGTGGTTTCTTTAGCGGAACTGATTTTGTAACTGCATTTTCACAGAGTGATGCATCTGTGGGACTGGTGCTTGGAAGCTTCTTCGGACTGGTTATCACGATTGTTTTATATCTGATACGTCGTGTTATGAATTTCAGAGACTGTATGGCGTGTATTCCGGACGGATTCAAGGCAATGGTACCTGCGATCCTGATCCTTACTTTTGCCTGGACATTGAAGGCCATGACAGACAGCCTTGGTGCATCTGTATTTGTATCTGCAATTGTTAAAAGCTCTGCAGGCGGGCTGATGAATTTCCTTCCTGCAATTATCTTTGTGATCGGGGCTGTTATCGCATTTGCGACAGGTACTTCATGGGGAACCTTTGGTATCCTGATCCCGATTGTTGTTAATGTATTCTCAGGAACAAATCATGAACTGATGATCATCTCTATTTCTGCATGTATGGCAGGTGCTGTATGTGGAGATCACTGTTCACCGATTTCCGATACAACCATCATGGCATCAGCAGGTGCACAGTGTGAACATGTAAATCATGTCAGCACACAGCTTCCCTATGCAATGGTTGCAGCAGCAGTATCTTTCCTGACTTATATTATCGCAGGATTTGTACAGACAGCATGGATCGCACTTCCGGCAGGAATCATTCTTATGGCGATCACTCTGGTGATCATCCGATTAAAATTCGACGATCTGAAAATGTAAATAAAACCGGGCAGTCAGCACAATGCATGACTGCCCATAATTTTTGACTTGTAACAAAATAATGCATCTTTTGTAACAAAATAAAAAACTTTACTTTTTTCGGTAATTATGATAATATAGACCTTGTATTAAATAAATTATATAAATCCTTTGAAAATCAGATTTTCAAGATACGCGCCTGTAGCTCAGTGGATAGAGCAGTGGTTTCCGGTACCATGTGCGGGGGTTCGATTCCCTTCAGGCGTGCTGCCTGGGACGTATGTACAGTTCCGGTGCGTTGTATCACAGGAGTTATCAGAATCGGGAACTGTCAGAAATCGTATGGCGGCAGTGAACGGAGCAAACGGTAACTCATAAGGAGGACAAGAACTTGGATGATTTTAGAGAATGGTTATCAGATAATCTCCGGTATTTTATGCTGGGTGGAGCTATTCTGATAATTGTGGTTGTCCTGTTTTGCGGCATTCGAGCCTGTTCCGGAAGTAATAAGGGGAATTCCGGAGATGAACAGAAAACCACATCCGAAGACCAGGGAAATGTTCCTTCTTCTCCGATAAGTGAAGGGGAGTCTGACGAGAAGAAAGAAGACGCCAATCCCATGGAAACAGCAGATGCAGACGTTACTGCATTGATCACGAGCTATTATCAGGCTCTGGGGGAAAAAGATATTGCAACGCTGAAGACTCTGGAAGATGATTTCACACCGTCTGATGAGTCAAAAGTCACAAATTTGAAAGATTATATCGAAGGGTATGAAGTAGGCGATGTGTACACGAAGAAAGGTATGACAGATGATTCTTACGTGGTTTACGCCTGTTTCTCGTATATCTGTCAGGGCGTTGAGACCAAGGCCCCTGCACTGACTCAGTTCTATGTATATAAGAACAGCGAAGGAAACTGGGTGATCAATAACGGAGCTTTACAGGATTCTGAGATTTCCGCATATATGGAAAAACAGTTATCAGACAGTGATGTTTCAGCTCTTATAAAGAAGGTGCAGAATGAACTGGATCAGGCACAGCAATCTGATCCGTCTCTTGAAGAATTCCTGAATGGTCTTGGGGAGGAAGCAGGTGTGTCAACAGAGGCAGAAGATGGCACGATGCTTACTGCTTCGGAGGAATGTAATGTACGCGCAGAAGCCAGCACAGATGCTGATATCCTTGGCGTGATCTCAGCAGGTGATCAGGTTCAGAAGACAGGTACTGATGGTGAATGGGTTCAGATCGACTACGACGGTCAGACCGGATACATCAGAGGAGATTTACTTGAATAAAATTGAATATGGAACGTAAAAAATACAGGCGGTTATCCTTGTGGTAACTGCCTGTATTTTTTACGTTCCGTTTTTCTGACATTGTTCTTGTCAGCTTCTGCTGGAGATTTTGCTGTTCTTATTACTTTTCGCAACTTCCGCAAGGGACTTACTTGATTCGATTAAATTCACCGTATGTAACTCCTGTCGATAATTCTGTCTGATGCAGGGAAGCCAGTTCGTGCACTGTTACAAGCTGATAGCCTTCTTCGATAAGCTGCGGGATAAGGATCTCGGCTGCATCTACAGAGGTGCTGAAGATATCGTGCATCAGAATAATGGAACCATCTTTTACATTATTCATGACTTCCTCAACCGTAGATTCCACATCCTGCGTTTTCCAGTCCAGGGTGTCAATGGACCACAGAATCATCGGGGTTCCCACAGTTGATTTTACCGTATCATTAACAGATCCATATGGCGGGCGGACCACCGAAGCTCCCTCACCTGTAAGATTTACAAGCTGTTCATCCACTCTTGCAATTTCTGAACTGATCTCATCCGAAGAAAGAGTCGCCAGATCCTTATGGTCATAAGTGTGGTTTCCAAGTTCACAGCCCAGTTTTTTCATGCGTTTTACTTCGTCCGGAAAACTGGCAATCTCAGTACCCACCATAAAGAAAGTTGCCTTTGCATTATTTTCTTCCAGACAGTCCAGAAGACGGTCTGTAAAAGAACTGGGACCATCATCAAAAGTAAGGGCGACCGACTTCTTTGCCGTAGATGTACCGGACTTGTCAGAGGTGTCTGACTTACCTGAAGATTTCTTCTTCGAGGATTTTTTCTTTGGTGTATAATCTTTCAGAGAACCATCTGTATCCAGTTCATAAGTTTTCTTATCTATTATCACAGTCCCTGTCTGCAGAATGCCATCCATATCAAAATAATACCGCTTCTTTCCGATATCTGTCCAGCCTGTCTGCATAATACCGGTCTCATCCATATAGTACTGTTTCCCATCTGTATCTGTGAACCATCCTGTGTATGGTTTATCATCCACCAGAAACATCCAGTTACTTCCGCTGGAAGCCCAGCTGCCCTCTGATGCCTCAGGCGAGATATCAGTGCTTAATGCAGGACCGCCCGGAGAAGTTTCAGATGAATCTGAAGAAGTGCGTCCAAACAGTTTCCCGGAAGAAGAATCCGTAAAATTATCATTGCTATCAGTCAATGTTTCCTCAGAAGTAAACTCCGCAGAATCCTGATCTTCTGACACGAAAGCTCCAGCATCGCTGATGGCATCTGCCTGTGAAGACACAGCGGAAGAACGGGTGAAAATTCCTCCAAGTATCAGACACAGAATAACAGAAAGTGCGATCAGCCACCGGTTTGTACGTGGTAAATTATCTGACATGAAAGCCTCCTTTTTGATAAAATCAGTGACAAAAAAGATATTCTGTCATTCGATATCATACAATAAAATCTGACAAAATACAAGGCGATTCCCCATTCCTGCCCTTTTGAAAAAAATTCCAGAAAAATTTCACCGTTGATAAGATGTACAAAAAATTATATAATAGAACAATGGACGAAAAAATCAGAATAAACAAATATTTAAGCGAGGCAGGCATATGCTCCAGACGGGAAGCCGACCGGATGATCGAAGAGGGAAGGATTACGGTAAACGGAAAAAAAGCAGAAAGCGGTCAGAAAGTCAGCCTGGAAGATGAGGTCTATGCAGACAATATACCTGTCCATAAAAATGAAAAAAAAGTACTGCTTCTTTTTAACAAACCCAGAGGGATCGTGTGCAGTACAAAGCAGCAGTTTGATGAGACGACGGTAACAGATTATCTGGATTATCCTCTGCGTGTTTATCCTGTGGGCAGACTGGATAAAGAATCACAGGGCCTTCTCCTTCTGACAAATGAAGGAGATCTGGTCAATAAGATCATGCGCGCCGGAAACTATCATGAGAAAGAATATTTTGTGACAGTGAATAAGCCGGTGGACAGGGAATTTGTCCGAAGGATGAGCAAGGGAGTCCCTGTTCTTGATACAGTGACCAGACCATGCAGAGTGGTGCAGACAGGAGAATGCAGCTTTCGGATCATTCTGACACAGGGACTGAACCGGCAGATCCGCAGAATGTGCCGGTATCTGGGATATGAGGTACAGAAGCTGAAAAGGATCAGGATCATGAATCTGACTCTGGACGGGATCAGAGAAGGCGAATATAGAGAGATCACAGCACAGGAATGGGAAGAACTGAACCATTTACTGGAATCTTCCACAAGTGAAACAGTGATCAGAACAGGAGAACAGAATGGAAACAGCAGCGATCATGCGAATGAAAGAGCTGGTGCAAAAGCTGGACAGGGCAGCAAAGGCGTATTACCAGCAGGATACAGAGATCATAAGCAACAGAGAGTACGATCAGATGTACGACGAGCTTCAGGCTCTGGAGAAAGAAACAGGCACTGTTCTGGCAAACAGCCCAACCGTAAGCGTAGGGTACGAGGCAGTTGACCAGCTTCCAAAAGAAGAACACGAATCCCCCATGCTGTCTCTGGACAAGACTAAGGACAGAGAAGTTCTGAGGGAATTTATCGGGGAACACAAAACGCTTCTGTCATGGAAGCTGGACGGACTGACGATCGTTCTTACCTACGAGAATGGAGGACTTGCCAAAGCAGTTACACGTGGAAACGGTGTGACAGGAGAGGTTGTCACCAATAATGCCAGAGTATTTAAGAACGTTCCTCTTAAAATCCCGTATCAGGGAAGACTGGTGTTGCGTGGGGAAGCAATCATTACCTATTCGGACTTTGAACGGATCAATGAATCCATAGAAGACGTTGATGCGAAATACAAGAATCCGAGAAACTTATGCAGCGGTTCTGTCCGCCAGTTAAACAATGAGATCACAGCCCGCAGGAATGTGCGTTTCTACGCATTTACGCTGGTAAGCGCCGACGGGGTTGATTTCCATAATTCAAGAGCCCGGCAGTTTGAATGGCTGAAAGAACAGGGATTTGATGTAGTGGAATACAGGACAGTCACAGCTTCAACGCTGGATGAAGCCATGGAATATTTTTCAACTGCGATTACTGAGAATGATTTTCCGTCAGACGGACTGGTTGCTCTTTATGATGATATTGCATACGGAGATTCCCTTGGAAGAACAGCGAAATTTCCCAGAAATGCTTTTGCATTCAAATGGGCAGATGAGATCAGAGAAACCCATCTTCTTGAGATCGAATGGAGCCCGTCAAGAACAGGGCTGATCAATCCGGTGGCTGTTTTTGAACCGGTCGAGCTGGAGGGAACTACTGTGAGCCGCGCCAGCGTACACAATGTGAGCATTCTAAAAGAATTGCAGCTTGGTATCGGGGATACGATCACTGTATATAAAGCAAATATGATCATTCCGCAGATTGCAGAAAACCTCACACGCAGCAGTAAACTGAAAATTCCGGATACTTGCCCTGCATGTGGCCATGGAACACAGATACAGAAGATAAATGATGTGGAGGCACTTTACTGTACAAATCCTGACTGTGCCGCAAAGAAGATCAAATCCTTTGCACTTTTTGCAAGCAGGGATGCCATGAACATTGACGGACTGTCAGAAGCAACACTGGAGAAATTCATTGCAAGAGGCTTTATTCATGATTTCGGAGATATTTTTGAGATTGGAAAGCATCGTGATGAGATCGTGGAGATGGACGGATTCGGGGAGAAATCCTTTGAGAACCTGATGACCAGCCTTGATAAAGCTAAGGAGACTACTCTTGCGAAGGTGATCTACAGCCTTGGAATCGCCAATATCGGTCTTGCCAATGCAAAAGTGATCTGCAGGCATTTTGATGATGATCTGGAGAAAATCCGCCATGCAGATAAAGAGGAGATCAGCTCTATTGATACCATCGGACCGGTAATTGCCGGAAGTCTGACTGATTATTTTTCAAACGAGGATAATAACAGAAAACTGGATCATCTGATGAGCCATCTGACTGTTAAGAAAGAAGAAAAGACAGGTGAGCAGATTTTCCGGAACATGAATTTCGTTATCACAGGAAGTGTGGAGCACTTTGCAAACAGAGCACAGGCAAAGGAATTTATTGAGTCTCTGGGAGGCAAGGTGACCGGATCAGTAACATCGAAGACGAACTACCTGATCAATAATGACACAACTTCCAATTCTTCAAAGAATAAAAAAGCCAAAGAACTGGGAATTCCGATCCTTTCTGAAGAAGATTTCCTGAAGATGGCACAACAATAAAATAATAAGAACAGGAGATAAGATAATGCCAATTAAAATACAGAGCGATCTGCCCGTAAAAGAGATTCTGGAAAAAGAAAATATTTTCGTGATGGATGAGTCACGTGCATCCCATCAGGATATCCGCCCCATTCAGATCCTCATTCTGAACCTGATGCCTCTGAAAGAGGAGACAGAGCTTCAGCTTCTGCGTTCCCTTTCCAACACGCCGCTGCAGGTAGATGTCACCTTTATGGCAGTACAGAGCCATGAAGCGAAGAATACATCTGTGAGTCATCTGAATAAATTTTATCAGACATTTCCGGAACTGAAAAATAACAAATATGATGGAATGATTATCACAGGTGCTCCTGTAGAGCAGATGGAATTCGAAGAGGTAGACTACTGGAAGGAACTGGTAAAGATCATGGACTGGACAAACACCCATGTTACCTCCACCATTTATCTGTGCTGGGCTGCACAGGCAGGACTTTACCACCACTATGGACTGAAAAAACGCAAACTTGATAAGAAGATGTTCGGTCTTTTCTGGCATAAAGTGATGAACCGTAAGATTCCGCTGGTACGCGGATTCGACGATATGTTCCTTGCACCTCATTCCAGACATACGGAAGTTCCCATCGAGGATATCCATAACTGTAAAGAGCTGACAGTGCTTGCTGAATCCGATGAAGCAGGGCTTTTCCTTGCAATGGCAGACGGTGGCCGCAAGATCTTTGTAATGGGACATCCGGAATATGATCGTGTGACTCTTGACGGTGAGTACAAACGTGATGTCAGCAAAAACCTGCCCATCGAAATCCCGGAGAATTATTACAAAGACAACAACCCGGAAAACAGACCGCTCCTTATGTGGAGAGCACATGCGAACAACCTGTATACAAACTGGCTGAATTACTATGTCTACCAGTCAACTCCGTTCGACCTGTATGGAACACCGGATTTTGAGCATATTTAGGGGATTTGCAGGAAATACTGATTTCACGTATCTTACCGTATTTTTACATAATTTCACGCGAAAATGGAGTATGACATATATCTAACAATGTATAATAGGGAATTTCACACAGTAAATGCCTGATATTGCCAATTGAATATTTTAAACATCTGAATAAGTCCATGTACTTGTATAACTACAGGTATGTGGGCTTATTACTATAAAAAAGAAACCAGTAATAAAAGTAATTCCAAAGAATGATATAAAACTGTGTCCTGTATGCAAAATTGGAACTAAAAAGGAATCATTAATTGTTAATTATTTGGAAAATGGGAAGAACAAACGGAACTTGTTGACATCATATCATTGTGAAGTATGTAAATCTTCCTATATTCCAGATTCTTTATATCGTACTTATACAGCGCATAAAGATAAGAACAATATAGATGTGGAATTTGTAATGGAACAGGTAGCACAACAGTAGGATAACGGAAGGGAACTAAAACAGTCATCCGTATAACCATCCCCGTCCTTCACAGAATCAATTCTATGCTGAAATTCCTTATATATAGCCTTAAATTCTGGACGAAAACCATCTACCCTAACAACTTTACCCTTAAAGCATTTGCGTTGAAATTTGATGGTTATTTCTTTTGTATATTGTGAAGAAATGAGTATAAGATGACTGCTGCTACACTGATATCTATATCTGTTTTGTCAGAATCAAAAAATAAGTTGCTGAATAGACATAATCTATATTATAATACAAGCATAAGAAACTGAAATTTACAAAAATGAACAGGAGTGAGAGCAGTGCCAGAAATATCATTGTTTTACGGAATACGTGTTACCATGTATTATAATGATCATATGCCACCACATTTCCATGCAGAATATAATGGACAAAAAGCATTAGTAGATATTAATAACATTCAAGTGATTCGAGGTTCATTACCAAATAAACAACTTAGACTTATATTGGCGTGGTGTACTATCCATCAGGATGAACTGATGCAAAACTGGGAACTTGCAAAAGATATGAAGCCATTAAATAGAATTAATCCGCTTATCTAAAGGGGGAAATCATATGAACGAATATTTTCCGACAGTAGTACAGGTGATACCATTGGATAACTTTCATGTGCAGGTATTCTTTGATGACGGTAAGATTGTAGACTATGATGCTACAGAAGATTTGAAAGCAGAAATATTTAAGCCATTAAGAGATATTGATGCATTTAAAGAAGCTTGTACCGTTATGAATGGTACTCTTGCATGGGATCTTTCTGGCAACAGAGATGAATCCAGTTGTATTGATATTGATCCGTTTACTGTATATGAGTTAGAATCCATTAATAATCTGATTGCTTGAATAATGTGATCACAATTTAATATGAGCAGCATGAAAGCCCTCGGGAGTTAATCCTGGGGGGCTTTTGGTATAGCCAAATCCGGTGAATTATGTTATTATATGCATCAGTTCTCAGAATCAGGAATATTCAGTTGAGATAAGAAAGGACACAACAATCATATGAACATAGGAAACAATATAGGAAATATCATGAAGATCACAGGCGCATGGAACACCTTTAAGAGCAATCATCCCAAGTTCCCGGCATTCTGTCAGGCAGTTTCACGCAAAGGACTTAAAGAAGGAAGCATTATTGAAATTGCGATCACCACTCCTGAGGGAGAGAAGATAGAGACAAACCTGAAAGTAAAGGACAGTGACCTGGAATTACTGAAACAGTTGTCTGACCTGAAAATGTGAAAAAGTTTACAAAAATTTTATTTGAATAACAGGTATAAATCTGCTATAGTATTCTATGTTGGTTAAGTTGATTATTATTCGTTCCCATATATAAGAATGATAGGTTCTCAAAAGAAAGAAGAGGAAGAAAATTGCGTAAAAAATCACATATTTTATTAGCAAGATACCTTGCGGATCAGATGCAGACCACAGCAAGCCTGCAGTCTCACAGAAAGGCTTTCTGTCTGGGCAGCATTCTGCCGGATATCAAACCGTCCTTTATCACCAGAAGACACGAGTTCTACGGAACATTTGAAGATGTCAAGAACCGGATGAAAGAACTGGCAGATATCAGACCGGATGAGAGTAACCAGAGAGTTTACTGGCGGCGGTTCGGCGAAGTGATCCACTATATGGCGGATTATTTTACCTTTCCTCATAACAAAACATATACAGGAAGCTTCAGCCAGCATAATCATTATGAGAAAGTACTTAAGAACAGACTGAAAGAATGTATACAGCAGGGAGAAGCACATGCATATCTGGAACCGGCCATCCGCTTCGCAGATTTCCCCACTCTGATCGATTATATCGAAGCTACTCATGAGAAATACCTCAACAAGCTCCGCAGCGTGGAAGAGGATATCCGCTTTATCCTGAATATGTGTTTTCAGGTAGTGCAGGGACTGATACAGATCTGCATTGGTAATAAGAACTTTGCAGGAGCCATTCAGGCAGCCTGACAGAGATACGCTAAGAATACAGGAAGGCTGTGTGGAAATCATATCCGCACAGCCTTCCTGCATTCTGAAACATATCTTCCTCACTGCTTGTTGCTTTTCGCAACTTCCGCAGGGGGACTTACTTGATTCGGTTAAAATGTGACAAAAAAATGAATTTTGGTCAAATCTGGAATTTACCTGCCCTGAGCTGTTGATTTCAAAAAATGATTATGCTAGAATAAAACAGGTTAATATTTCGGGATAATTCACTTATGAAATAACATAATAATGTGAAAAGTAATTTAGACAGTATGCCCTTATAAACAGGGGGTAAGGACATGCTCACAGTAAGAAGGGAGCAATTTAGATATATGAAAAACAAGTATCTTACCAGATTTTTATGTCTGACATTGATGTCAGGAATGGTATTATCCGGTCCTGCGTCCGTACTTGCAGCAGAGGATACTGCTGCGTATACAGCAGATGGTTCTGATTTCAGCGATTCCGGTGATTTTGATTCAGGATCAGAGGATCCGGCGCCGGCAGATCCGACTCCTGCAGAGCCAACACCTGCGCCGGTAGATCCGACACCTGCAGACCCGACACCTGCACCGGTAGATCCGACACCAACAGATCCGACACCAACACCTGCAGAGCCAACACCTGCACCGGCAGATCCGACTCCGACACCAACAGATCCGACTCCGACACCTGCGAATCCTACACCAACACCGTCTTCACAGATTACGAAGGCAGCCCAGGATGTGATCGACAGAATCAATGAGTTGAACGCACAGACCATCACGCTGGAGAAGAAAGCCACTGTTCAGAGCATCCGCACTGCATATAATGCCCTGCCTGATACAGAGAAGGCACAGGTTTCTAATTATAATCTGCTGGTTCAGGCAGAAGCGACTATTGCTCAGTTGGAAGCGCAGAAGAACAATGCGAATACGAATAATCCATTTACGAGTAATACCAGTGCTGCACAGACCGGAACTCCGGTATATTATGCGTCCAATATCCACGCAGGTAAGGATTTCTATCTGGACAGCCTGAAGAATAACTACAATCTGACCTTCTCAGATGATTTCGCTTCTGTTATGGATGAGATCGAGAAGGAATATAAAGAGAAGAACAAAGTAGCAGATGCCAGCGATGTAAACGGCAGCAAGACCACCACATCTGCAGACAGTCTTCTGGTAAGAAACTGGCAGGATATCCTTGCAGTCTATGTATATCAGCAGAGCCAGGACGGAAAAACAGAATTTACCCTGGATTCCTCCTGCAAGAAAGACCTTGCGAAAATCTTTGCAGAGATGAACCCGATCGTAAGGGACAAGCAGGATATCACTCACGTTACATACGCTAATCGTAAAATCAACTACTATATTAAGAAAAATAAAATCGCAAAGAAGGATCGTACGATCCTTAAGAAATATGTGGAAACAGACTGCAAACTCCTCTGCGCGGTAGTAACAGCTGCCAACGGTTTTGTCCGCGAGAGTGTAGGGGATGATGTTTCCGAGGAAAGAGTAAATGTTATCTCCGCAGCCTATTCACTGGTTGGTAAAGTCGGTTACTTCTGGGGCGGCAAATCCACAGTGATCGGTGAAGATCCAGGCTGGGGAACCAGCGAGAAGGTGTCAGCCGAGGGAAGCAAGAGCACCGGAACCATCCGCGCATACGGACTGGACTGCAGTGGTTTTGTCACCTGGGCAGTGATCAACGGATATCAGGATAAAGCAATGCAGGAAGCTGTAGGCGACGGAACTTCCGATCAGTGGGAGAAAGCAAACGTGGTAACTGAGGCAGATGCACAGCCCGGAGATCTGGTGTTCCAGAAAGGACCGGAAGCAGGAAGCGATAATCATGTAGGTATTCTCTGCGGTAAAACAGACGCAGGTGACTGGATCGCAGTACACTGCTCCTCCGGCAAGAATGGAGTAACAGTAGGCGAAGCATACAGTGCAAGCTTCCGTTACATCCGCCAGCCATCCTTCTACCCGACACAGGAACAGGTTCAGGAAATGCAGAGCAGCAGTACGGTAAGCACAACAACAGGTGATGCAGCAGCTTCCGCAGGAACAGATATCTTTTCTGCAAATGTGACAGTAAACAATACTCTGCAGGATGCGATGAAGTCAAATACTTCCGACTCAACAGGATTCACAACATCGGAATCCACTGAGAAAACTTCCATCCTTCCGGATAAGATTGATCTGTCAAAAGAGAAAGTCGCTGTATTTAAGGCAAAATAAAATGGATAAAAGAAGGGAGAAAGTCATACAAAAAAGTCTGGCTTTCCCTTCTTTTTTCGTGTGTAAACTTTTTTATCTGTTAACTTAAACGATCAAGTAAAAACTGACGAATTTGCTTATTGGTCTGCGGAATATGCTTCAAAAACGAAAAAAATATTCGAAAATATGGAAACAAAAATTGACAAAGTGTACGAAATATGTTAACTTTAAACCAATAATATAATGTCAGATAAAAAAAGGAGAAATTCCTTCTTTTTTTGTTGCTGATATTACAGTAAAATCTGAAGATGAGACACCAACAGATGATTTGTTCTGTAAACAGTGAACACACTGTTGTGTTCGGAAAAGAGATACACAGATGGCATTAAGACGTGAGAGAATGAGGCTTGGTGACATGCTCATCAAGCAGAATGTACTGACTGAAGATGAATTAAAGAAAGCCCTGGAATTGCAGAAGGGAAGCGGCAAGAAAATCGGTGAAGTTCTGGTAGATAATGGCTTTATCACTGAGGATATGATCGTTCGTGCCCTCCAGATGCAGCTGGGGCTTAAAGTCGTTCAGCTGACAGGCGTGACGATCCCGAAAGAGGTCCGAAATCTGGTCAGTGTGGACATTCTTAAGAAATATACCTGCATTCCCTTTGAACTGGATCCCTACAATGCCAATATCCTTCATCTTGCAATGGCAGATCCGATGGATATGGCTGCGATCGACGACATCTCTATCGTGACAAACCTGCAGATAGAGCCTTACATTGCTACAACCAGAGATATTCTTGCGGCAATCGACAGATGCTACGGCGCATCGGAGACACTGGATGCAGCCAGACGATTTACTCAGGAGAGGGCACAGCTTCGTGGAGGAGCAGCAGACGACGATACAGATACAGATGTAAGTGATGCACCTATTGTACAGCTGGTGCGTTCCCTTATTGAACAGGCAATCCGCCAGAGGGCCAGTGATATCCATATCGAAGCTCTGGAGAACAAAGTACGCGTCCGTTACAGGATCGACGGTGCACTCTATGAGCGTATGGTATATGACAACAGCCTTCTCCCTGCAATCTCCACCCGTATCAAGATCCTTGGAGGTATGGATATCTCAGAGAAAAGGAAACCTCAGGACGGACGTATGTCCATTATGGTAGACAGACAGGATTATGATATCCGAATTTCCTCTCTGCCTACTATACACGGAGAGAAGATCGTAATGCGACTCTCTTCAAAACTGAACCTGACACGTAACAAGAAAGATCTGGGACTTCCACCCGATGAGATGGAACGTTTCAACCATATGCTGGCTAGTCCTTTCGGGATCATTCTTGTAACAGGACCTACAGGAAGCGGTAAATCCACTACCCTGTATACCGCATTAAGTGAATTAAATAAAGAAGCAGTCAATATCGTAACAGTAGAGGATCCTGTGGAGGCAGATATTGAGGGCATCAATCAGGTACAGGTCAACAACAAAGTAGACCTGAATTTTGCGTCAGCCCTTCGTTCTATTCTCCGTCAGGACCCGGACATTATTATGATCGGTGAGATTCGAGACAGGGAGACTGCTGCTATTGCAGTACAGGCATCCATAACAGGACATCTGGTTGTCTCTACATTGCATACCAACAATGCAGTAGGTACTCTGAACCGTATGGCGGACATGGGAGTGGAGAGATATCTGATCGCAGATTCTGTTGTAGGAGTTATCGCACAGCGCCTTGTGCGTAAGCTGTGCAGCCACTGTAAAAAAATGCGCCCTGCCACCTCTGAGGAGAAGAGAGTGCTGAGGATGAACACACAGGAGGATGTAAATGTCTATGAACCCTGTGGCTGTGATTTCTGCAGCCATACAGGATATTACGGGCGTATCGGTGTGTTCGAGATCATGGAGGTCAATGACGAGATCCGCGACCTGATCGCAGAGAATGGAACAACAGAGGAACTGGAACGCGCAGCCAGAAACAGCGGAATGCGCACACTGAGAGAGAATGGTATCAACTATGTGCTGAACGGCACCACTTCTGTGGAAGAGATGCTTAAGGCATCTTATGAATGATTGAGACTTATAGATTATTAATTTTACGACTATTAATATAGAAGGAATTCCTGCGGAATCGGAGTTCTCCGGAGATTCTCAGGGAGTTACGAGGCAGATTAGGAAATATGTATAATTTAGACGAAATACTGATACAGTCAGTGAAGGTAAGGGCTTCCGATATCCACCTGACAACCGGCAGGCCGCCAAGCTACCGGATCGATGGTGTATTGGCTCCCATAGAGGGAGAACGCCTTACTCCGCAGATGCTGGAAGATATTCTCATGCCCCTGATGGATGTCCGTCACAGAGAAGAACTTCAGAATAACGGACAGACAGACTTTGCCTATGCCATCTCAGGTGTGGGACGTTTCCGCGTAAATGTATTTAAACAGAGAGGAACACTTGCTTCCGTTATGCGAAGCCTTCCTTTCAACATCCCGGAACCTGAGGATCTTGGTATTCCTGCAGAGGTAGTGGAGATGACCACGCGGAAAAGAGGTCTCATTTTGGTAACAGGGCCGACAGGAAGCGGGAAATCAACCACATTGGCTTCATTGATCCATGTGATCAACAGGAATTATCCTTACCATATTATTACATTGGAGGATCCCATCGAATATCTGCACAGACATGATAAATCTGTGGTAAACCAGAGAGAGATCGGCAGTGATTCAACGAATTATGCACAGGCACTGAGGGCTGCACTCCGAGAAGACCCGGATGTGATCCTGGTAGGAGAGATGCGAGACCTGGAAACCATTTCCACTGCCATCACAGCGGCGGAAACCGGTCATCTGGTATTTTCCACCCTTCATACTATCGGTGCGGACAAGACTATCGACAGAATCATCGATGTATTCCCGCCAAATCAGCAGCAGCAGATAAGGATCCAGCTTGCCTCTGTATTAGAGTGCGTTGTATCCCAGCAGCTTCTCAAGAAAGCAGACGGAAGCGGCCGTGTAGCTGCACTTGAAATACTTTTTGCAAATAATGCAGTGCGAAACCTGATCAGAGAGAGCAAGACCTATCAGATCTCATCTGTGATGCAGACCAGCAAACGTGCAGGAATGCAGACGATGGATGATGCACTGTATGACTTATATATGAGAAAACTGATCGATGCGGACAATGCAGTGACATATGCCCAGGATCCGGTCAGCATGAACAAAAAAGTCAGCTTTGACTTCTGACAGAAACCCGATCTGGCAGACACCCTGAGCCTGACTGATAGAAAGAAGTGATAAGATGCCGGGTTTTACCTACATGGCAGTAGATAAAAGGGGAAAAGAGAAAAGAGGAAGTATTGAGGCTGACAACAAAGAGAAAGTTGTAGATATCCTGAAAAACGACGGGCTGATCCCAGTCTCTGTAAAAGAACAGGGCGCCCTGAACAAAGAGATAGATTTCTCCATAGGAAAGAAAGTAAAGCCAAGAGATCTCAGTGTATTCTGCCGTCAGTTCGTCAGCATCACCCAGGCAGGTGTTCCAATGAAAGAAGCCCTGCAGATGCTCTCAGAACAGACAGAGAACAAATGGCTGAAGCGTGCCATCTCAGAGGTACTTCTCAGTGTGGAGAAAGGAAATACACTGGCAGACTCCATGAGAGGCCAGTCAGATATTTTCCCGCCAATGCTTATCAATATGGTAGAGGCAGGTGAGAACTCCGGAAGCCTTGAGATGGCTTTCTCACGAATGGCAGTACAGTTTGAGAAGGAAGCCAAGCTGAAGGCAACTATCAGAAAGGCAACCATCTATCCGATCATTCTGATTATTGCAGCGATTGGAGTTGTGGCTGTTATGCTTCTGTTCGTTATTCCCATCTTTATTGATATGTTTGCAGATCTGGATGTGGAGATGCCGGGAATTACCATGTGGGTTATGAATACCAGTGAGTGGATGACAGAACACTGGTATATGATCCTGGGACTGATCATTCTGGTAATCGTGGCATATAAGATGATTTATAAGACAGAACAGGGCAGACTTGCCATCGACAGGGTTAAGATGAAGATGCCGTTGTTTGGCAAGCTGACAGTGAAGACAGCCTGCGCACAGTTTGCAAGGACAATGAGTACATTGCTGTCGTCGGGTATCTCTACTATTGATGCACTGGAGACAGTGTCTAAGATCGTCAATAACATCCATTATACAAATGCGTTGCTGAAAGCACGTGAGGAAGTAATGAAAGGTATTCCGCTGTCAGAACCGCTGACTGCCTCAAAAATCTTCCCGCCTATGGTGTGCCATATGACTGGAATCGGTGAGGAGACAGGTAATATTGAGGATATGCTGGAGAAGCTGGCGGATTACTATGATGAAGAGGTGGAAATGACTACCCAGAGTGTACTGGCGGCTATGGAGCCGTTGATCATTGTGTTTATGGCTGTTGTAGTTGGTACGCTGGTTGTGGCGGTGGTTTCACCGATTGGGGCTATGTACAGTGGACTGGATAATCTGTGATAAAAATTTAATTATACAGTGCATGTAGATTATAGCATGAAATGGATAAAAAGTAATTAAATTATCTTAGACATCTGATTGTTTGGATGTTCAAAGGATCATTTGCGAGTGGCAACCGCATTAAAAGTTGCTGAAATAACCAAAATTGGATGTATTACAGCTTGCATAGGGGCTGTGTTCATCATAGAAATCATGGAAATGTCGTGTTTTCTTGTAAGATATGGAAGGGGGCGCGTGGAAAAAGCGGGATTTTAGTGATTTAATTATACGGTAAGGGAAAGGCTGAGATTGTTTGAAGGGATGTGCTGTCAGGTGGACGCTCCGGGATGTAAATATATTTATCTACGGCTTCGGAGCCAGTCATACTAAGCATTTGGAAATCTGCTAAAAGCATTCTGCGAAAACCTCATAACTCGCTTCGCTCAGACAGTGAGTTTTTTCGCAGAATACCGCAGATTCCCAAATGCCAAGTATGACTAAGTCTCCTGCAGATGTAGATAAATATATTTACATCCCGGAGCTGGTATTGGCAGTGACTGGATTCCTGATAACGGGAAGGTTTTTCCTGAACTGGAAGTGAGAAACAAAATTGTAACATGAAAATTGAATAACGAGTTTATAAACATAACTCCCTCCCTCCTGAAAAAGAGATTTTTACAGGGGGGGGGTGGAGAGCCCGTCAGGGTTCTCGCTCGTTGAATCAATCACTGGATAGTGACATTCGTGATGACAGCAACAGGAGAGTTATGTATTCATCGAAAAGTTGAATATATTGTCTGGCATGTATGATGTGCTGCTCTTGTATCTTTCGACACGATATGACTCTATCCGGATTGAAATGAATTAAATTAATTTTGAAGGAGAATGAGTTATGTTTAAATTTCTGAAAGACAGAAAAAAGAAAGATAACAAAGGATTCACTCTTGTTGAGTTAGTTATCGTAATCGCTATCCTTGCGATTCTGGTTGGATTACTTGCACCACAGTATACAAAATATGTTGAGAAATCAAGAAAAGCTGCGGATGCTAGTAATATGGATGAGATGGTAAAGGTTGTTAAAGTATATGCGGCAGACCCAGCAAGTGAACTTCCGACTGGTAAATATACAATTACTATCAGTGATAAAAAGGCTGATGGAACAAAGATTACTGCAGACGCATTAAATGGTAGTACTCCAAACAAAACGGGTTTAGAAGAAGAAATGGGAAAATCTATTCCAAATTGGGATAAGACAGTAACCAAATCTCAGAAATGGGATGCTGGAAAACCTGCACCTATTCAGGCTGTTGTAACTGTAAATGAAGATGGTGGGACATCTGTTACCTATCCATCAACAAAAACTTTTGAAGCTTATATGACATCAGCAGGTTCTGCTACAGGAACAGGAACTGCTCCTGAACCAGAGGATAAAGATAAAACAGACGGAAAATGATATAGTTTTAGCTTTTCGATGAATGCATAACAATTCTTTGCTATGCATGAACGATGTTACTATCTCAGTATAATGAAAATTAAGGAGATAGTAATATGTTAAAATTATTTAACAGAAAGAAAAAAGATAATAAAGGTTTTACATTAGTAGAACTTGTAATCGTTATTGCAATTCTTGCAATTTTAGTTGGATTACTTGCACCGCAGTATACAAAGTATGTTGAGAAATCAAGAAAAACTGCTGATGCAAATAACATGGACGAAATTGTTAAGGTTATTAAGGTATATGCAGCAGATCCAGCAAATGAACTTCCAGCTGGTGAATATATTGTTACAATCAAAGCTGCTTCAAATGAAACAACAGTAACTGAGACTCTTACAAATCAAGGTGCAACAAGCCAGTTAGATCAATTGAAAACAGAGTTAACAAGTGCTGTTCCTAATTGGGCAACTACTACAACAAAATCTAAAAAATGGGGTGATAAAGGTGCTCAGTCAGATATTACTGCAACAGTAACTGTTAATGCTGAGGGTGGAACATCCGTAGCATATACGCCAAGTGCACTTTCTGATTATATGATTAATGGTGGTAAATAATTATAACATTTTTGAGTGACAGAATTATTGTAAAAATTATTGAAAGGAAAATCCCTATGCTTCTTTTCTTAGACACAATCCCCTACATAACAATCTTCATATTCGGCATCACCATTGGTAGTTTTCTGAATGTCTGTATCTATCGGCTTCCTCTTGGGGAGTCGGTGGTGACAGCCCCCTCCCATTGTATGACCTGTGGGCGGAAGCTTCGGTGGTATGATATGGTGCCGGTGTTTAGCTGGTTGGTGTTAGGTGGTAAGTGTCGTAACTGTAAATCTGAGATTTCGGTTCAGTATCCAATCATAGAGGGTGTCAATGGCATCCTCTATGTGGTGATATTTGCTGTTAATGGACTGGTGTGGAGCAGCGTGATTTATTGTCTTATGGCGTCAGCTCTTCTGGTTTTGAGTGTGATTGACTGGCGGACGTATGAGATTCCGTTTGGGATCAATGTGTTTTTGTTTGTCCTTGGGGTTGCCATGACTGTGCTTGACAGGGGGAATCTGGTGGAGCATCTGATTGGGATGGTCTGTGTCAGCGGTGTGCTGGAGATTCTTTATCTGATGAGTGGCGGCGGAGCGATCGGCGGGGGTGACATTAAGCTGATGTTTGCCTGTGGACTGATCCTTGGATGGAAGCTGATTTTACTGGCTTTTGTGCTGGGATGTATTATCGGCTCTGTGGTCCATATTATCCGCATGGTGAGGAAGAAGGCAGGGCGTATGCTTGCCATGGGTCCTTATCTGTCAGCCGGGATTTTGCTGGCTGCTTTGTGGGGAAATAAGTGGATCAGCTGGTACCTGTCATTAATTTTTAACTGAAAATCATAGAATTTTTCAGTTAGAAAAATGAGTTTTAAGATGTTTTATCTGTTAAAATTTATTTTTGTAATTGAAAAAGGGCGGTTGTCTGCAGAGGGCAGCGGCTCATACGGAGGAAAAATACAAATGGCGAGAATTTTGAGTATAGAGGCAGAGGCATCTCAGATCAGGGTTGCGGAAGTTGAAGTACATGGCAAAAAGGGTAGAATTCATAATTGTTTCTGTATACCGGCACCTCAGGGAGCTGTGGAGGATGGACAGATCCGTGATACAAAAACTCTTGGAGAAAATCTTAAGGCAGAGCTTTCCCAGAGAAAGATCAGGACAAAGAAAGTATATTTTGCCACAGGTTCTACCAGGATCGCAAGCAGGGAAGTTCGTATCCCTTTTGTGAAGGCAAACAGAATACAGAGTATTATAGAGGCAAATGCCACAGATTATTTTCCCATTGATGTGAGCAAGTATGTGCTGTCCTACAGTGTGATCGATGTGGAGAGCCAGAAATCTGAGGACGGGAAGGAAGAGACAAAGCAGTACCATCTGATGGTCTATGCTGCTCCCAAAGCAATCTCAGCAGCTTACAGTGAGTTTGCGGAGAATGCAGGACTGACAATGACAGGGATCACCTACACAGGTGACAGTATTTATCATTCAGTAAAGGATGAGTATGCAAAAGGAACTCATATTCTGGTTAAGGTGGAATATACGGGAACCAGCATTACGATCATCCAGGACGGTGAACTGACCCTCCAGCGTAATATTAATTACGGTGTGGACAGTGCGGCAGAGACAGTAAGGGCTTTCCCGGAGTTTGGGGACAGGCTGGATGTAAATGAGGCTCTGGATGTGCTTTGCAGCAGAAAATGTATCAATCCTTTCCTTGACATGGAGTCTTTTGACGAAGAAATCTCTGATGAGGAGAGAAAGCTGGAAACTGCCAGGGCTGAGGTGACAGAGAGCCTCAGATACCTGATTGGAAATATTTCCCGTATTATGGACTATTATATTTCCCGTCATACGGATACAAACTTTGATTCTATCGTATGCTGCGGTCTTGGCGCGCGGGTAAAGGGGCTGATGCTCCTTCTTACCAATGAGCTGGGACAGCAGGTGGACGTATTACAGGAGTTTAAGAATTTTGCCCTGCCTGCTGGCGGGGACGCACAGGAAGCCTGCCTTTACGCTGCAGTTCTTTCATCGGGTACTTCAGGCGTAAACCTGATGGACAAGGTCAACAGAAAGAAGAAAGAAAAGAAAGAGACTTTGAGCGGTGCCATCATTATCTGTGTGGTCGGAACAGTGGCAGGAGTTGTGCTGACAGTTGCAGGATATGCAAACCGTATTTATCAGCAGCATGAGCAGGAGCGGCTGAATCAAAGAATCTCAGAAGAGAGCTCCATTGAGGAGATTTACAGTGCTTATACCAGTGCAAAGGCACAGTATGACAATTACCAGAATATGTATCAGTATACAAATACCCCAAATGAGGGACTTAAGAATTTTATCGAAGAGCTGGAAGAGAAAATGCCTTCGGATATTACAGTGGAGAACTTCAGCTCTACAGGAACGCAGGTCAGCTTTTCCATGCGTGTAGGCAGCAAATCGGCAGCAGCGAACACGATCATGCAGCTTCGTACCTTTGAGAGCCTGTCTACTGTAACCACTACAGGAATTGACGAGGCTGAGGATGGAACCGTATCCTTAAGTGTACTCTGTACATATTCAGATCCGGCACCGCTGGACAGCTCAGGAGAGTAATAGGAGGCAGGATTAATATGGACATGAATATTTCTATGCGTGATAAAAAAATACTGCTGATGTTTCTTGGAGTAGGCGTTTTTGCAGCAGGATATTTCTTCGGATACAGACCGCAGATGGAAGAGGCACAGAGCATCCAGGCATCAACCGAGCCTTTGAAGACAAGGCTGGATGACCTGCTGAAGCTGGCTGCAGACAGGGATTTTTATCTGAAAGAAACAGAAGATATCAATGCAAAGGTCAGCGAATATACATCTGCATTTCCGGCAGATATCCGTCCTGAAGACGGAATCGTACTTTCCATGAATATGGAGAATTCCCTGGACATGCAGATCTCCAATGTAGGTCTGGGCACAAGAGAGTTTGTGGCTTCTCTGGACGGAAGTACAGAAGATCCTCTGGCAGGTCTGCCTGACCAGACTCTCTCAGATCAGGCAAATGAGCAGACTCAGTCTCAGCTTGATGAAATTGAGGGCACAGATGTAGTCGGAGAGAATGAGCGTCAGGCTGCCTCCGATGCAGAAGTGGAGAATCTGAACAGTGTGTTCACCAGTCCTGTACTCTACCGGACACAGGACACCATGCAGTTTACGGGAACCTATGCCAGCCTGAAGGATATGGTTGATTATCTGGCTGACCAGACAGGCAGGATGACACTTGACAATGTGAATGCCTCCTTTGACTCCTCAACAGGAAATCTTTCGGGCAGCATTACAGTAAACCTGTTTTTCATGGCAGGAACAGGCCAGACTTATATAGAACCGGATGCAGGAAGCGTAGCATACGGAACAGATAATATTTTCGGAACAATAGAGTCAGGCAAAAAGAGCAAAAAAAGCAGGAAGAACAAAAAGAAAGCCGCTGAGACAAACACAGAACAGGCGGCTTCCGACACCGGCGCTGACGGCCAGACAACAGACAGTCAGGAAGGAGCAAACACGCAGGACGCAGCCGCTGCTGAGACGACTGGACAGGCGCAATAGGGAAAGTATGTTAGAGGGGAGAGAAATCAGAGCCCCTCTAACTGTGTTTTTATAGATAACCGGACACAGAAAGGAGCATTGGGATGGACAGAAAAAAGAGGGAAAAATCGAATGCAGGTATGTCATTGTTAGAGGTGATTGTTGCGGTTAGTATTTTTTCCATAACAGCAGCAGTGCTTCTTCAGAGCTTCGTAACTTCGCAGAGAATTAATAAGAAATCAAATCTTTATCTTGAGGCAACAACAGTAGCGCAGAATATTATGGAAGAGATTAAATCCAAAGATTTTGAGGATGTTTCACTGGCATTTAATTATCCCATTAATTTTCTGACCGGACAGGCGAGACTTTCTTTTCTTGATTCTGAAAGAGACAGAATTAATACTGAAACAGGGAACTCTATCGGGGTAAAGGAAGTCATAAAGGATGGAAGTAACTATAACGATGTGCGTCTCTACAATACTCTGGATGGAGAGGATACATCAAAGGTAACAGCATCTGTTATTTCCAAGGATGAGGGTAAAAGCTATGAATTTAATCCCAGAAAAACAGGCAATAATGTCTCCAAGTATTATTTTGAACTTACAAATGTGCCGGGTAATCATGAGTCTTTTGATGCACTGATAGAGTTTAATGGCGGAGAAGGTTCCGGATATAAAAAGAAAACACTTACTAATAATGATGAAGGAAAAAATGATTATCTGGCACCTAACATTGCTAAATTGGATACTAAAACAAATGCCTTTTTGATCATGGGGAAAAACTGGGATAAGAATGCAATGGAGGTTATAGCGAATGGACAGCTTCAGGCAGCACAAAAACTGTGGGATGAAGATTTGGCTGATTATATCAAAAATGCAACATCAGAAGAAGAAAAGCAAAAGCTGACGGAAGAATTTACTTCACAACATCCCAGACCAGCAGAAAAACTGAGTCCGGAAGATATTTATAAGCAGACGAGAAGAACGCTTTATGTAAAAATTGAAGAAAGTGGCGGAACAATTAAGGCAGATGCTAAATATATCTTGAATGCGTATAATTATGTAAAGGAAGGTGGAAATAAGTATGAACGCATGGATATCTGTCCATGTAAAGGGAAGTCAGAAGAAAACGATATAAAAGGATGTTTCTGTACCTATAAAAGCGAGTATCTGACTTTTTACAGTTCAGAAGCGGAGTCAAAGCTGAAAAACCTGTATATTTTTTATTACCCTAATTATGAGAACAAGGTTAAAAACAATACAAAAACCTTGGATAACATTGTTATAGAAAATGAAAATAATTATCCTGTCAATGTATATGTGACAAAACAAAGAGATGAAGAAAATAATATACCAACTTCCTCTCAGGAAAATTTCTACCGTATGTCACTGACGATAAAAGAATGTCCTGATAAATTGGAGCATACAAACTGGAACACAAATACCAGTCTTTATAAAGCACAGACGAAATTGAGGACAAATCTGGATTATAATATCAGTGATTTTGAGCAAATTCTTACCCGTCCCCGTATTAATCAAATGCAATTGACTTATCAGGCTGTGAATGACAAGGGAGAGAATGGTAAAAAGAAAACCGGAACAGCTGCGAAACAGATATTAAGCTATAATGGTCTTGATGATAAAACAGAAACAGACAGAATCTATACAGCAAAAGTGAAGGTATATAAATCAGGCGCAGCTGAAAAAGGATTTCCGGAAGATGAACTGGTTGCAAGCCTGGACGGAGCGAAAGAAAATTGATAACAGGGAGCGATAATATGAATGGTCAGAAAAATACAGCTGGAAAACAGAATAAAGGTTTTTCACTGATTACTGTAATTATTGCAGTGTCTTTTATCGGAATCCTTGGACTTCTTGTTCTGTATATGGCTCTGAGTAATTTTCAGATGAAAATTACAGATTTAAAGGGAAAAGACAGTTTTTATACTGCTGAGCGTGCAATTGAAGAAATCCGTGTAGGACTTCAGGAGGATGTAGGAAACTCCATGTCAGAGGCATATATCAAGGTTCTGGAAACTTATGATAAAGATGAAAATTCAACAGATGTTGTTCTTGATAAACAGAGACAGAATGATTTTGTAAATGAATTTATAAAAAAACTGGCAAATCGGTTGAAAAAAGACTCAGATCAAAGTAAATATGATCTGGATTATCTGAAAAAGTATCTTGATATGGAAATCAGCGAAAATGAGACTTTGATTGTTACTACACCATCCGATAAAGAACCGGTAATGACAAAAGATAATAAAAATGGAATCTTGTTGAAAAACCTTAAGGTGATTTATGTTGATCCTAAAGGTTATGCGTCTGTAATAGAAACAAATATCAGATTGGGAATTCCTAAAGTGCAGTTTCCTACACCATCTACACTCCCGGATCTTATGAATATGATTGTAGTGGCAGGTAAGGGAATTATCTGTGAAGGCGGTAATACCACAATTTCAGGAAGTATTTATTCCGGCATTTTACAGGATATTAATAATAATACGATTTTGGAGAAGAATCCTTATACAAGTATCTGGGTTAAATCCGGAGCTAATCTGGATATACAAAGTGGCGATAAGATTGTCAGTGCCGGAGAGATTTATATGGAGCCGAATGCGTCATTTACCAGCGAGGCAGGTGTAACTCTCTGGGCTCAGGGTGTGAAATTATCATCGGCACAGGTTAATCTTCTGGGAACGACATATCTGTCAGATGATTTAACTATAGAATCAGGAAGCGACAGCAGGGTTACTGTACAGGGCGAATATTATGGATACGGCTATCCGGAGTCTGCCAGAAGTTCTTTGAATAAATATATGTATAATAATCCAGAGAAGAGATGGAGTGATACTGCTTTGAGCAGTTCTATCGTAATCAATGGGAAGAATACCACATTGGATTTGTCTGGTGTGAGAAAAATAATGCTGGCAGGTAGAAGCTACATCGGAACATCAAAAGTAAGTAATTCCAATGATATTATGATGGGAGAAAGTATTACTGTGAAGGGAACACAGCTGGCATATCTGCTTCCGCCGGAGTTAATAGATGCTTCTAAATTGAAGAATCCTGAAATGGAGATTAAAAATCCGATGTCTGATTCAGATTACAAAAACAGTGGACTGAAACAGATGGATTCTATTCCTTTGAAAATGGATGCGAAAGTGTCAGAACTGGGAAATAAATCTCTGAACGAAATTGGCATAGATTCTGCGAAGCCTGTTCAGAAAGTTTTCTACAGTAATAATGCAGATGAGGGATACGTATATTTTTATCTGAATTTTAAAGACAGTAAGGCATCTTCAGATTTTATGTATGATTATTATATGAATAATTCTACAGTAAAGACAAATCTGGATAAATATTTATCTTTCTATTTCAGTGGTACGAATAGCGGAATCCAGGTAAAGGATATGAAGAATTATATCCGTTATGTTACAAATGGAAATGTTCTTTCTTATGAGGGCGGTGAAGCAACAGAAAACGGAAATACTGCTAAAGGCAATATGGCTGTTGCCACCAGTCCGGAGGTTTCGCAGGCTCTCCTTCAGGAGCAGACAAATTATCAGAATATGTGGTATGCATTAAACAGAAAAATGATTACCAGTGTAGACCTTCTGAATAAAGAAGTAAAAGACTCTGACGGATTGGTTCATAATGAAAAGGAAGATACAGACAGGAATGTCTTTGACAATATGGTCAATGAAAAAGAAATGGTTCAGTTTTTGCAGGAGAAGCATCCGAAAAGTCTTAAGGAAGAATTTACAGCGGATGAGGATGACGGTCTGCAGGCAATCATGGTACATAATGGAGAATCCAGTACCTTTCAAATAAAAAATGACGATGGTACAACATCGAAAATTAAAGTTAGTGGAAAAGATGAACCATTGGAAATCACTTCTGCTATGGCAGATAAATTACGTCTCGTTGTATGTACCGGTGATGTCATAATTAATTCCGGAGTTCATTTTCAGGGAATTATTATGGCAAAGGGACGGATTACCCTTGGAGCGGGAGCAAGTCTGGAGTCTGCACCTCTGGAAGCTGCAAGAGTATTTCAGGCTCAGATGAATAAGGCTGAGGGTGAAAATAAGAAAATATCACCAAAGAGTTTCTTCTGGGAGGGTGATAAGTATGTTCTGGGAAATACAAATACCTCAGATGAAACTACAGATACAGGAAGGGTTTCTGATACCTATGATCTGGCTGACTGCGTTACCTATGAGAACTGGAGAAAAGAGTAGTGTTAAAGAAAAAAATGCGTAAATTAAGATCAAACTGTTGTAAAAAGAGAAATACGGGTTTTACTCTTGTTGAGATGGTTATTACTGTATCAATTTTTGCCATTTTGCTTGGGATTATTGTTCCTTCCCTGAACTCGGTACTTGGTTTTCGTGTTCAGCGTGCAACGAATTCCATAACCGCTGCGCTTGATAAAACAAGACGGGAAGCAATGAACAGACTTGTGGGAGAAATGAAACTGGAATATCGTTCTGATGGTTATTATATCACTTATTATCTTGACAGAGGAAAAGAAAGTGAATCATCATCCAAAATAAGAAGTGCTGATTCAGAAAAAATTGCTCCAGCCGGAACAAGAATCAGTTATCAGGATAACAATGGGAATACCTATAATTTGTGGGATGGAACTGAGAACAATGGCAGAAGTTCTCTCATTCTCACGTATGACCGCGCAACAGGTGGATTTCTTCCTATTCAGTCAAATGAGTGGGAACAGAATGAAATTTTGGAAGTTCTTGAATCTGGAAATGACATTCCATTGGACAGAGATACCAGTTTGCCATATTGTCTGTCTATTACGGTCAGTGGTGGAATGCGTACCAGAGTGATTACCCTGAATATAGAAACCGGAAAATATTCTGTTGAGGCGAAATAACAAAAACGATTTCAGTAGAAATCTTGTGAATTTATGATCCTAAAGCTATGAGATAATGTATGAGGAGAATTGTTGAATGTTTAGAACACAAAAGGATACAATCAGAAAAGGAATACAGAACAATGCCGGTTTTACTCTGATAGAAATGATTGTTACAGTGGCGATTATTGCAATTTTTTCAGGCGTTGTAGTGACATTGATCGGTACGGGCTCCAATCTGTTCAGAGGTGTATCCGGTAATACAAAATCTCAGATAGATGCTCAGGAGACTTTAAATGCGATAGAAGATTTGATCATAGATGCAAACAGAAGTGTGTATTATGCATATGGTTCAGGAACTGATATGGGAGAGCAGATAAGAAGTGATATTGATGATTCCAATGCGACTTCCAAAACATTTATTACCTGTAACGAATATGAGAACGGTGATGGAACAAGTCGTTATGTATTTGATGTATTAGACTGGGTGGGAAGTGAAGGAAAACTTTACTACAGCCAACGTCAGTACACAAAGGCAAGCAGCAGTACAGAAGAGAAGGATGAGAATGGAAGTGGAGAAAATCCAGAATCACAGCATATTAAGAATGAGAGAGGAACTTCTGGAGAAAATGCGGAGAATATCGATATTGCAGTTGCAGCAGAAGGTGACGAAGAGAATCAGACAGGAATTATTTCAGGAAATGGTTCAGATACAGCAAGAGACTCTAAAGAGTTAATTAAGCGTTCTGTATTTGCAGAAGGAATTGAGAATTTTACAGCAGACGTGACAAAAGTAGAGAGCGAGCGTATTGTGCGTTTCCGATTAACTACAGAAAATAATGGAAAGAAAGTTAAAACTCTTCATACGGTTAATCTCAGAAACAGGATTCAGGTTTTAAAACCAGATGATGCGTTTGCAACTGCCGGAAGCACAGATATAAGAATCACGATTGTAGGTGCACCGGATTCTATTGATGTAGGTAATTCTAAAATCCTTTCGTACGATGCAAGCGGACCTATAGATCCGACAACTGTAGTGTGGAAGATTACAGATGGAGCGGATAAAGGTTCTTTCCCTGTTCTGGACCCTACATATGGAAAACTTACAGTCAACAATAATGCCACAGGAACCATCACTGTAACTGTATCTGCTAGGACAGCAGACGGAAAACAGACAGCTACATCTGCACCGGTAACAATTAGGATTAATAATAACAGGATTGTAACAGGAATCGAAACAGAAACAAAGAGTGTTCTGGTTGCAGCAGGATATAATGGTTTGGATTTAAATTCTGAAATTAACTGGAAGTATGTATACAGTGATGGGACAAAAGGAGAAGATAATGTACCTGTAAGCTGGACAATGGACAAGCCTGATAATTGCTCATATGCAATTGTTACTTCTGCGGGTCAGATTTCAGTAGGTTCAGAAGCTGGAACTGCTGATAAAGGTTCGTTTACTGTGCGTGCTACAAACAGTGAACATAATGTTTCAAATACAATTACTGTTAAGATTGCCAGAATAGATCTGTCATTGCCGGAAAACGATGCGACATACACAGTAGGCACAAAAAAAGAACTTCGCTGTACATATATGGAAGGCGGACAAGTAGTAGAAACCATAGATGGAAATAATACATCAGATATTGTGAACATCACTACAACACAAAAACCGGGGAACGCATCCGATTACAATGTTGGAGGAAATTTTGCGGAGAATGATATCGGAACATGGGAAGTTGAAGCAAGTGCCAATGTATCTGTGCGTAAGTGCTATGGTCCGTTAAGCGTGACAAATGGATTCCGTGTATCTGGATATACTGCGCAAATTGTCCTGGGGAAAAATAAAAGTTTGGATACGATTGTAATAAAAAATAATCAGAATACGGGAGAATATATATGTCAGGCTGACAGTGGAGAAGGTGGATTTTCATTTGTAACGGATCAGGAAATTCCCGGGTTCTGGGTAAATTCAAGAATTAACTGGTATCTGAAGTCGGAACATAACTATAGTGGAATTAACGTAACTCCAAAAGAAAATGAAAACAAGAATGCATCCGTTTCTGTTTCAGCTGATGCTAAGACTGGTTTTATCTTATGTGCAGATTATATAAAATATACAGATCAGACACAAACTACGGAACAGATAAAAATCCATGCTGAGAAAGCAATAAAAGTAGCAACTGGCATTGAAATCGTATCTGCTCATGGGGATACTGTAAAGGTAAGGGATAATTATGAATTTGGTATAAATATGATAGTTTATGACTCGAACGGTACCGAAGCAAAAATTCCGGTTCGTAGTGATGTTTGTAATGATTCAAATGATATTAAGATTACACCGAATCCCTGGGCAGAAAAACATCCTTGTGCGGATGGTGAAAACTGGTATTTCCAAACTTCAGAACCGGGGACACAAAAGGTTACAGTAGAATTATATAAGATTCCGGGAGCAACAGTATTCAATTCAAACTATGGACTTAGACAAGAAAAGTCTGTTGAAGTAATTGATACTACAACAGCACATGTCGTTGCAGTAAATAATAAAACCTCTATATTTCCGGGGGAAAGTACACAGATTTATCTGGAATTATTAAGAGATGGACAGCCGATAACGGATAAAATAGATGAAAACTGGACTTGTAAAACCATAAATGGACAAACAATAGGAAATCTTTCTCCTACATATTATGAGTATGCATATGCTAACGGAAAAGAGAATCTGATAATGGTTACTGCAAATTCACAGATTACGAGGGCTACAACATATACAATAACTGTTTCGTATAAATTGTATAATAACGAACCCCGTCGGACAGCATCTATTGATATTACAGTTACTCCACTAACTATGAATCTCACAACATCTGCTACTCAGATACATTATGGACAAGATCCGATAACAATTACTGCAGATGTAGTTGACGCAGAACACGATCAGCATGTTACGGATGATTACGATATTGAGTGGACATTAAATCCGGAAGATGCGGCAATTTACAGTCTGTACAATTTATCTGGAAAAATAACACATTTATCTTTGAATCAGGCACCTGATGCATCCAGAATTGTAACTGTGACAGCGACTGCGAGAGATAAAATCAGCGGTGCTGCAATATGTACTTCTTCTACGAAGATTACTATAAGTCCGAAGACAACCATTGAAAAATCATACAATTGTGCATCGGGCAAGACTCAGAAACTGGAATTTAATGTTGAAGATGTAAATAAATCTTCTGGGACAATTAAAACCAGTTATCTGACTGCCACAGGAAGTGTTCCGGTGGAATGCGTAAGGGATAATATTCCTTTTCTTACATTGAATGGTACGAATCCTTCAGATTTAAGCATTACCATGAAAGAAGATACGTCAAATTATGAAAATTATAAATACGTGTTGATATCAGTTGATTTAGGTAATGTTTTGTACAATTTTTATATTTATCCGCTTCAATATAATGTTTATGACTGTGAGTATGGACAGGATGCAGTTCCATTTACATATGTGCCTACAGATTTGGAAAGTATACGAAAACTGGCAAAACTTGGAAGTGAGGATAAAGCCGATAATGGGTATCCAGGTTATACTTATACCTATACAGATGCACTGGGCGAATCTTGTTATCTAAGATTAAGTGTGTACAGTAAGACAGGAATAGGTTCTTTTTCTGGAAATTATGCAGAATCTTCATCTGGAAAATGGTTTATGAAGAGAAAAACCAAAAATAAGGATCAGAATGATGGTTCTGATCAGGCATACTACCGGTTATATGGAAATAAATGGTATAAATTTCACAGTAAAAACTCAGTGAATAAAGATGACTATGCTAATACAGAGTTATATAATCAAGCTAAAGCTGAAAGAACACGCTATTATTGGGATTTGAAAGACAGTGTTCATTTGTATGATGATAGCGGAAATGAGATAGGGGGATCGAATGGAATCCAAAACACATATTTCTGGCAGAAGTGGAAATAAGACCACATTGGAGTCGCACCCCATGTCGGGAAAATAAAGAAACAAAATTTGCTTTAAAAGTTCTCTAAAAAATATAAAAATCTAACTAAGCCACAGACTGGCATCTACCCAGCCTGTGGCTTTTTCGCATTCTAAGGTTGACATCCCATCTGTCATTTGCTACACTGAAATTACATATCTGGGAAAGTTCTAAGGCCGTTCGGTCAATCTGATTCCACATATGAAGTGAAAATAAATATGGTGGAAACAGTACAACGGCGCATATATAAATTCTGCAGGAACCTGCTGTTTCCTCCATCATAAGGAAAGGAGCATGCAGATGCAGAATGAAAGAAAAAAACTGGAAGAGTTGAATCTGCTGGATGATTTTCTCTTCAATGCCATGATGACATATCCTGAAATGGGAGAGAAGTTTACACGAAAGATCCTGAAACTTCTGTTTAATAAGGAATTTCGAAATCTGAAAGTGATCGCACAGAAATCCTATGGGGGATTGAATACGGATCTGCGGGGAGCCCGGCTGGATGTTTATGTAGAAAGCGATGACAGCGCTGAGATAGATGCGTCAGAAGATGCATCTATCTATGACCTGGAGCCGGATAAGAATGATAAAGCAAAGTATATTGCCGCATTTCCACAGAGGATCCGTTTTTATCATGCCATCATAGACAGCCGCAGCCTGAAATCAGGAGAGGATTTTGGAAAGTTAAAGAGAGTATACGTGATCTTTATCTGTAATTATGATCCTTTTGGTTACGACAGAGTGAAATATACAATACGAAATATGTGCGTAGAAGAACCGGAAATGCCATATGATGATGGCGCTCAGACAACTGTACTGTATACTAAGGGTACAAAGGGGGATGACATATCCGAAGAACTCCGGCAGTTCCTGAACTATATGGAGAACACAACCCAGACAAATGCAGTAAATGATACACTGAAAGATATCCAGAAGATGGTGGATATCGTGAAGCGGGACGGGGAGGTGTCGTTAGTCTATATGAAGGGTTTTGAGAGAGATACGATTATGTATGAAAAAGGTCAGGAAGCTGAACGCAAAAATACAGAAAGAGAACGCCAGAGAGCGGATTCTGCTGAAAAAGAAAAAATAAAAGCCCAGAAAGAGACAGCAGAAGCACTTAAAAGAGTAGCTGAACTGGAGAAGATTTTGCAATGTAAAACTACGGAAGGTAAATAAGATTATCTTAAGATAGCCACAGACTGGCACCCATCCAGCCTGCGGCTTTTTCACCCACTATTTTTGAGTTGACTTTTTAGCACATTGCGCATATACTAACAGTAGCTAAGGAATGTGGTGAGATTCCGTGAAGCAAAACAAAAGCCCTCAGAGTGCCAGCTCTGGGGGCTTTCTTGCTCGTTACGGTGAGCTATTCCGTTTAGACTGTTGCTGTCTATCGTCTGCTGTCCAGCCATTTGCATATGTAGTAGCTAACTACGCCTGCTATAACAGAGACAAGAAATGTGGTGAGAATTTCTTCCATGGAGTCCACCTCCTTTCTGCTGGAGGTTCGACAGCTTTTTGAGTATAAAAATCTAATCAGGTCACAGACTGGAATCCGTTCAGTCTGTGGCTTTTTAGTCAGGAATCATGATTATAATTGACTGTAATCGCGTTTTTGTTATGTACGGTCAAGTTTAATCCTGTTTATAGATGACTTGCAATTGTGTTTCTATTATTTTAAGTCAATCATAATTACAAATATAGTTGATTGCGATTGCACTTTTATTATATAAGGTCAAGCTGAAGCATGTTTCTGGTTGACTGCAATAGCAATTATATTATTATGAGGTCAAGCCATATTATGTATATAGATGACCGTAATAGAGCTTATACTATATGAGGTCAACCAGGAGCAGGGTTATAAGGCAGTTGGAGTCAGAACCGGTTGGGAGCACGCCTCAAGGACTGTTTTTTTAGGTGCTCCCTTTATGAAATTAAGAAATCAAGAAAAAATATTATTGTTGTACTGCATGATGAGTAAGTGGTATAATGATACAAGTTTATATTGCAGAAAAAAGCTGTTGTTCGTGAGAGGCTGGGAATAATGATTGAGTGGAAACAAATGACGATGCAGGAAGCAGAGAATAAAATGGAGGTGCTTCGGGAGATTTTTGATGTAGTCCGTCTCCTGAAAGGGAGTGATCTGAAGACTTCCGGAATGGAAAGTAAGCTTGCAGGAAGAGAAAATCTTTGCCAGTGTTATGCTTTCTGGAATAAAGATAAAAGATGTGAGAATTGTATTTCCCTTAAAGCACTGGAGGAGAAGAAACAGACATCCAAAATTGAATTTCTTGATTCTGATATGTATCAGGTATTTGCAAGGTATCTGGAGATTGACAGTGAGCCTTATGTAATGGAAATGCTGAAAAAGCTGGACGAGAACACGCTGACAGATGAGGAAGGATATGAAAAACTGACGGAAAAGCTGACGGTATATAGTGAAAAGCTGTATAAGGATGTGCTGACAGGGGCGTATAATCGCAGATATTTTGAGGAAAAAGTCAAAAATATGTCTTTGAATGCCGGAGTTGCAGTTATCGATCTGGATGATTTCAAATTGTTCAATGACACTTATGGTCATGATGGAGGAGACCTGGTACTGACAACCGTAGTGAATGTAATTCGGCATTATATCCGTCGTACGGATATTCTGGTGCGCTATGGAGGAGATGAATTTCTGCTGATCCTGCCCGGAATTGAGAAGAAAGTCTTTTCACAGAAGCTCCGTATGATCCAGGAGAAGATCCATGCGACGCATATTCCGGGTTTTAATCGTCTGAAGCTTTCAGTGAGCATTGGTGGAGCTATGTTTACCCATGGCAGATTGGAGGAAGCACTCACCAAAGCAGACCGACTTATGTATATGGCCAAGGGACATAAAAATATAGTAGTGACCCGGTGGGAGCAGAAGCAAAATACAGACAAGATGGAAAAAAGGAACCTGCCCCAGCTTCTGGTTGTTGATGATTCTGAAATGAACCGAGAGATACTTAAGGAAATTCTGGGAAAAGAATACCGGATACTGGAGGCCTGTGACGGGGAAGAGGCTCTGAAGATGTTAGAGCAGTATGGAACTGAAATCTCATTGGTCCTGTTAGATATTATTATGCCCAAAATGGATGGATTTGAAGTACTCGCCTATATGAACAGAGATAAATGGATCGAGGATATACCGGTGATCATGATTTCCAGTGAAGGATCAGAGAGTTATATCCGCCGTGCCTACGAACTGGGGGCTTCAGATTATATAAGCAGACCATTTGATGCTAAGGTGGTATATCAGCGGGTTATCAATATGATCAAGCTTTATGCCAAGCAAAGGCGTCTGATCCATCTGGTAACAGATCAGATTTATGAGAAAGAGAAAAACAACCGTATGATGACCGGGATTCTCAGTCAGATTGTAGAGTTCCGAAATGGTGAAAGCGGGCTTCATGTGTTGCATATTAATATTCTGACTCAGCTTTTGCTAGAGAAATTGATGCGAAAATCAGAGAATTACGATCTTTCCTGGTCTCAGCAGCATATGATCGCCACAGCTTCCGCACTTCATGATATCGGTAAGATTGGAATTGACGAAAAAATTCTGAATAAACCCGGAAAGCTTACAAAGGAAGAATTTGAAGCCATGAAGCAGCACACGATCATAGGTGCCCGGATGCTTGACAGGCTGGAAATGTATCATGATGAAGAGATGATGAAATATGCCTATGAAATATGCCGCTGGCATCATGAACGTTATGATGGAAAAGGATATCCGGATGGCCTGAAGGGAGAAGAAATCCCTATATCTGCCCAGGTGGTATCACTGGCAGATGTGTATGATGCCCTGGTAAGTGACCGGGTATATAAGAAAGCATATTCTCATGAGAAGGCAATGGAAATGATCCTGAATGGAGAATGCGGAATGTTTAATCCTCTTCTTTTGGAATGTCTGGTGGAAATTCAGGATAAAGTGTGCAAGGAACTTGGTATTAAAGGTGTGAATGAATGTCTGGAATATCTGGAAGAGAGAAACAGATAAAATCCCTCTGAAAAGAGCTTAAACTCAGCGATGAATGGGTGTACATTTCTGTAGATCTGAATGGATTAAAATGGGAAGACAGAGTGATCAAGTTGAACGTGCAGCCTGCAGCAGTGGGAAATCAATAAATTTCTATCAGATCAGAAGGATGCAGAGAATGTTGCGGCTTTGAAAAATAATAAATGGTCATTACAGAGATCGATTCATGAAATGCAAAAATATTTTGTAAAAAATTTTCCTGAGTATCTTGACAGGGAATAAATAATCTTTTATAGTATAGCACAGATTTGGTGTGTTACTGGACAGGCAGGCATTAACCGGTCATAAATGTTATTTTTTAATGTTTATGGGGGTTAGTGCCTTTTTTTGATGTATTCTTTGTGGTAAAACGCGGAATAATCATATGTCAGAAGGTTTTAATCTCCCGGAAACAAGACGGTTTATTCGCACGAATAAGGAAAAGGAGACAAAAGAACATGAAAGACAAGATTTTTGGAGTTTTGCAGCGTGTGGGAAGATCTTTTATGCTTCCGATCGCAATTCTCCCTGTTGCAGGTTTGCTACTTGGTATCGGCAGTTCCTTTACAAATGAAACAACCATCGCTACCTATGGATTGCAGAAGATCCTGGGAAGTGGAACATTACTTAATTCTCTTCTGATCATTATGAACAAGGTTGGAAGTGCTGTATTTGACAATCTGCCGCTGATCTTTGCTGTTGGTGTTGCCATTGGTATGGCAAAGAAAGAGAAAGAGGTTGCTGCTCTTTCTGCGCTGATTGCATATTTCGTTATGAATGTGGCTGTCAGTGCCATGCTTCTTATCAACAATGAAATCACAGCAGACGGTCAGATAGCAGCAGATGTACTGGAAGGAACCATTACTTCTGTATGCGGGATCCAGTCTCTGCAGATGGGTGTATTCGGCGGTATTATCGTAGGTCTTGGTGTTGCGGCACTTCATAACCGTTTCCACAAAATTGTGCTTCCGAATGCGCTGTCATTCTTTGGCGGCTCAAGATTTATACCGATCATTTCCACGATCGTATATATGTTTGTGGGAATCCTGATGTATTTTGTATGGCCGGCAGTTCAGAACGGTATTTATGCTCTGGGCGGTCTGGTAACAGGCAGTGGATATCTGGGAACTCTGATTTTTGGTATTATTAAACGAGCACTGATCCCCTTTGGGCTGCATCATGTATTTTATATGCCATTCTGGCAGACAGCAGTGGGCGGAACTATGGAAGTGGCAGGACAGGTGGTGCAGGGCGGACAGAATATCTTCTTTGCACAGCTTGCTGATTCTGCAAATATAGCACATTTCAGTGCGGATGCAACCAGATATTTCTCTGGTGAGTTTATCTTTATGATTTTTGGTCTTCCGGGAGCAGCGCTGGCTATGTATCGCTGTGCAAAACCTGAGAAGAAAAAAGCGGCAGGCGGACTTCTTCTTTCCGCAGCGCTGGCATGTATGTTTACTGGTATCACTGAACCGCTGGAATTCTCATTCCTGTTTGTAGCTCCGGCATTGTTCGTAGTTCAGGTGATCCTGGCAGGTGCGGCTTATATGATCGCACATATGCTGAATATTGCAGTAGGACTTACTTTCTCAGGAGGTTTCCTTGACCTGTTCCTCTTTGGCATTCTGCAGGGAAATGCAAAAACAAGCTGGCTGAGGATCATTCCGGTTGGTATTATTTACTTTATCCTGTATTATGTGATCTTTACATTTATGATCAGGAAATTTAATTTCAAGACTCCGGGACGTGAAGATGATGATACAGAGACAAAGCTTTATACAAAAGCTGATGTAAATGCAAGAAAAGAAGCCGGAAAGACAGCCGGTGCAGCTGCAGCAACCTCCGGTGATCCGGTAAGTGAACTGATCACCAGAGGCCTTGGCGGAAAGAAAAATATCGTAGATGTTGACTGTTGTGCGACCAGACTTCGTATCACAGTTGCAGAGCCTGAGAAAGTTCATGATGAACTTCTGAAACAGACAGATTCCAGAGGAATCGTAAAAAAAGGACAGGGCGTACAGGTTATCTATGGACCTCATGTAACTGTTATCAAGGCGAAGCTGGAAGAATATCTGGAGACTGCTCCCAACGAATTCGCAGATGAGACACCGGATAATGTACAGAACAGTGCAGAGGTTGAGGACAAAAATGCAGGTACAGCACAGTCCTTGGCACCTGTAAAAGAAGAAAAGATCAGAAAAACAGCAATCATTTACAGCCCTGTAGACGGAATCGCAGCAGATCTTTCTACTGCACCGGATGAAGGATTTGCAGGAAAAATGATGGGTGACGGTGCAGTGGTGACACCAACAGAAGGTACTGTATATGCACCTGCAGACGGTGAAGTTGAGTTTATTTTTGATACAAAACATGCCATAGGTTTCCAGACAGATTCCGGTATCCCTATGCTTCTTCATATGGGAATCGACACTGTAAAACTGGAAGGAAAAGGCTTCGAAATCCTGGTAATAGAGGGTCAGAAAGTGAAAAAAGGTGATCCGATGATGAAACTGGATTTGGAGTTCTTAACTGCCAATGCTCCGTCCATCACTTCCCCTATCCTTGATACTGAACCGGAAGACAACCAGAGGATCAGACTTCTGGCAAACGGTGAGATTAAGGCCGGTGAACCGTTGTTTGCGGTGGAGACACTGGAATAATATTGTTATCAAAAAACAGTTGGATGATCAAAAGAGATGACATCTTGATTATCTGACTGTTTTTTTACGCACGTGAATTGAAAAGGATGACCTTTTTGCAGGGGGGATCTGGAAATCAAAAGTGTTGGCTTTGGAAAAAAGGTCAGCCAGCGTTTTGATAAGCCGGAGGGATGCACTACATATCGTCTGGAACAGGAGACAGAGCGTGGATCTGCGAAGGAACTGGTAAAGGGAATAGAGCCGGAGTATCTGGAGATTGCAGATGCAATTCTGACAGAATCACAGAAAGTGTTTGGAGATTCCATAGACAGAGGGATTCTTTTTCCACTTGCTGACCATATTTCTTTTGCAGTCGCAAGAATCCGCAGAAATGAGCAGATCAGCAATCCGCTGACAGAGGATATCAAGGTTCTTTTCTACAGTGAATTTAAAGTTGCGGAAACACTGAAAACAATTCTGAGAGAAAGACTTCAGATAGAGATTGATGATCATGAGGTTGGATATGTGGCATTGCATATTCATTCTGCAATTGGTGACGAGAAGGTATCTGTTGCCATGCAGACTGCGAGAGCAGTGAGAGAGTGTATAGATATGATCGAGAAAGCAACAGGTAAGCCAATCGATGTACTGTCACTGTCCTATAATCGTCTGATGAACCATATGAAGTATATGGTAGCGCGTGCATCTACAGGAGAGAAGCTGAATCTGGACATGAATGAATATATGCTGGATCAGTATCCCCAGGCCTATAAGGTTGCCACTGACATCTGTAAAAACCTGGAAGGATGTATTGGACATAAGCTGGATGAAACAGAGACAGGATATCTGGCAATGCATATCCAGAGAGTGTATAAGGATGCGGTATGATAATCAGTGAAGAAAGAAATTCCCTGCCCGACCGGAAATATTTTATTTCTGGTCTGAGCAGGGAGTTTTTTATGATTTCGGCAGAGTATCCTTATATTCCACATATTTACCTTCGGTAAGTAACTTTTCATATGCATTGTAAGCGGCTTCTAAAGTAGAATATTCTTGTCCTTTTTTGAGAATATTCTGAAAGTCACTGCCGGATACGAGGTGATCTGAAATTGCGACATATTCATTTGTTTTATTGCCAGGATTGCGAGTGGCAGTTGTTGTTTCGGAAATATAGAAATTGTTACCTTTATTAATAAGCACGGGGATAGTCTTGTCTGCTCCAACGTCATCAGTATTGACGGAAGTCCAGAACAGATAGCTGTCTTGAGTGCCGGGGCGTTTCAGATATGCCCAGGTACCATGTTGTAGTAAGCTATCATCTCCTATTTTTTCTTTGACTTTATTAACCATATCATTCGTTGACTTTTTACAGCGAGAATCAATTTCATAGTTAGTCTTTGGATCCAGTAAATTTAATACATTACTCTTGAGGAGAGGAGCCTGTAGGTCTTCGCCAATATTAAACGGATATTTTTTCCCGCCACTCTCATTTCCACCTGACCATGTAAATCTCACACTGTTATCATCATTAAGGGAAATCTCACATGTTCCATTGGCGACTGGAATCCCTTTCCAATTGGCAGTATCTTCGTCACCTACAGTATGGGAAATCCCGGCGATGGTGATAGTTTCTGCAGACTGCCAGTCATCTATTTTCTGTTTCAGCTTAACTGTTCTCTTAGCCTTTTCGGGATCTTTGCCATCCAGATTTATATCTGCCATCATTTCACCATACTCAGTGCGGACATTTGCCAGATCTGTTGATTCGCGGCTTCGTTCCACATATTTTGTGTAAGAAGGCGCCAGAAGTCCGACAAGAATTGCCAGGATTGCGACCACGACTATAAGTTCAACCAGGGTAAAGCCTTTATCTCTTTTTTGCATGTATTTTACCTGTAAATAAAAATGTTAAATAATAGTTATGCCGAGAGTAAAATATATACTTTAATATATACTTTACCCCTTAAGTTTTTTTAGAATGATAGCACAGAATCTGTGACTGTGCAATATTTGCAGAAAAATATTTCTTTACAGAGACAGGGCAATCGTATGGATCATTTTTTCCACATCCAGTGGCTTGGCCAGATGTGCGTTCATGCCACAGTCCAGTGCGTGGCGGACATCTTCTGCAAAAGCATTGGCGGTCAGTGCGATGATGGGAATGGAAGAAGCATCCGTCCTGTCAAGCTTCCGGATTTGGCGTGTGGCTTCGTATCCGTCCATCAGAGGCATCATAATATCCATAAGTATCACATCAAATGTCCCCTCAGGGTGACTGGAGAAAATACCCCAAAATAGCAATAAGCAGCCTCTTTTTCATTCCCTGTAAAATATCTTTAAGTAAAGTATATACTTTACTTTATATTTTATAATATTCATGTTATAATGGTTTTGTAAAGTTATTACTTTCATTTTTGTTAAATGTTTTGAAATATTA